>Ga0256404_1004983_pt1 | contig 24181 bp, 18 predicted proteins | sample RumenRJG_01DNA_FD_185990 | JGI IMG/M metagenome (GOLD analysis project Ga0256404, IMG submission 185990) | Bovine rumen microbial communities from Lethbridge, Alberta, Canada - RJG_01 | ecosystem: Host-associated > Mammals > Digestive system > Stomach > Rumen | place: Canada: Alberta | collected... | reverse complement strand
ACATTGAACACTTGGCGAAGTCTTTTTGAGCCTAGTGAGAAAGCGCACCCCTGTGGTAGGCGAGGTGTTTTCGAGCCTAGTACCGCTACGGTTGAAACCAAGCGGGAGCGTGTTTTGGAAGGAAGATGCCCATTCAACTGCATATTCAAAAAATGAAGAGGGAAGCGGATGTTATAAAGAAAAATGAAAAAAGTGCCAATGAATACTTGACACAAACAAGTGCCAATGATTACTTGACACAAACGAAAAAGAAGTAGTAGTATAAAATTACTACACTATGGCTAAAGAGAGGAAGAAAATAAATGAGTTATGCAGATCAGATATTTATTAATATGTGTCAGGATATTATAGAAAATGGGACAAGTACAGAAGGTGAAAAGGTTCGTCCGAGATGGGAAGATGGAAGTCTTGCTTATACGATTAAAAAATTTGGAGTAATCAATCGATATGATTTATCAAAAGAGTTTCCTGCAATTACATTAAGAAGGACAGGAATAAAGAGTTGTATTGATGAAGTGTTATGGATATGGCAAAAAAAATCTAATAATATTCACGACTTAAACAGCCATATCTGGGATAGTTGGGCAGATGAACAGGGTTCTATTGGAAAAGCATATGGTTATCAGATGGGAGTAAAACACATTTATAAAGAAGGCGAAATGGATCAGGTGGACAGAGTTTTATATGATTTGAAACACAATCCATATAGTAGACGTATTATGACGAATATCTATACATTTCAGGATTTGCATGAGATGAATTTGTATCCGTGTGCATATAGTATGACATTTAATGTGACAAAACGTCCGGGAGAGGATAAGCTAATCCTAAATGGAATATTAAATCAGCGTAGTCAGGATATTTTAACTGCGAATAATTGGAATGTATGTCAGTATGCCGCATTACTTCATATGTTTGCGCAGATTAGTGATATGAAAGTTGGAGAATTAGTTCATGTAATTGCAGATGCACATATCTATGACAGACATATTTCTCTTGTGAAAGAATTGATTAAACGTCCAACTTATGAAGCACCAAAATTTTGGATTAATCCGGAAATTAAGAATTTTTACGATTTTACACCAGATGATTTCCGTTTGGATGATTACCAGACAGGACCACAGATAAAAAATATTCCAGTGGCTATTTAGGGAAAAAGGATAGATGTGGTTTGCTAGATTACTTTATTGTTTTTCGAATAAATACTTATGCTACATCATATAGATTGTATGATAGGATGCTAAGTAAGGTGGTTAAATGAAACATTTGAAAAAATATCTTGCCGGAGTGGTTGGAATAGCGTTATTGCTTAGCTGTTTTCAGGTGGAATATTACACATACAAATTACAAAGTAGAGAAACTATAAAACAAAAACCAATAGATTCTTATGTGGCACAAGAAAATCAAAAGGAAAAAGAACTAAAAGAGCAAAAGGTGGCATATCTTACATTTGATGATGGACCATCCTGTAACACAAAACGTGTACTGGATGTTCTTCGTACCTATGAAATAAATGCCACCTTTTTTTTGATTGGAAGTAGTATAACGGTTAATACAAAACCTATTGTTGAGCGAATGATAAAAGAGGGCAATGCAGTGGGAGTTCATACGTATAGTCATGAGGCGAATACAATGTATGCTTCTGCGGATGCATTTAAAGAGGATTTTCTTAGGGCGGAGGAAATTATAAATGAAGCTACCGGAAAGAAAGCCAGGTTATGCCGTTTTCCATGGGGAAGTGCGAATAATTATTTAAAGAAAATAGATAAACAAATTATTCCGTGGTTAGAGGAAAAGGGCTATTATTATTGCGATTGGAATGTTAGTGCAGAAGATTCTGTAGGAAAACCAACAGTTGCATCCATTCTTCATAATATAAAAAAAGATTATACGCGATATGAACATCCGATTATTTTGATGCATGATTCAAATACTAATTGTCTTACAGCGGAAATTTTACCGGATATTATTGTGATGCTAAAGCAGGATGGCTATAAATTTGATACATTAGACCATATGGAAAAATCGTATCAATATGCCAGAAACTAAACCAATTCTGCTATCCGGCTTACACCTACATATATTTCTGAAATTTTATACCAGGTAGAAAAATCTACGACTCCATTTTGCGTAAGATTGAAAATCTTTTGGAATACACGTACAGCGTCAGCAGTATGTTCTCCGTAAATACCATCTTCTGCAACCTTTGGAATCAGAGGGTAACCTCTTGAAATTACATTTAATTGTTGTTGAAGTTGTGCAACTTTGCTTCCAGAAGAACCGATGGATAAATCTGAACCAGGCCAGGAAGAAGGTATTCCAGAAATTTCTTCAGCACTGGAAATATACATACTATCTCCATAGTAATATTTTATGATCTCGCTTGCTGAATACCCTTGATCACCTAATTCTTTGGAACCCCATTGGGAGAGCCAGTTTGGGCAGGTAACACGTTTTCCGTCACAATATTGGGTCAAGATTGGTTGTGTAATGTTAGGTCTTGCAAGGTATTGATCAAAGATTCCGTCTACAATTTGGGAAATAGAATCAAAAATATTGCGGTTGTGTACCCACTTTTGGTCATATGCAGTAGAGGTTGTGATATTAAAATTGTAGCCTTTATTTCGATACCATTCGGTATAAATTCGATTTAAAGTAAAAGATTGGATTGCCAGTACATTTGCTATGATAGTTGCTTCCGGCCATGTTGCATAAATTTCACTGGAAGCGACATTTTTGATATAATCTTTGTATTTGACATAATAATCAGTGGCAGAACGATCGGCTGGTGGACCATCGTGTACGATGATATATTCTGGTACAACAACACGGCTTAAAACAATTTCACCAGTTTCATTTGTAGGTTTTGTTTCTGCTTCTGCAATTTTAGGAGGAAAATCACCATATAGTGTATTTGGAGGGATAATATAAACGGATGCAGTTGGAGGAAGTTCCTCCTGTAGTGGTATCATCACAATATTTTGAATAGATAATGTATTTGCTAGGATAGTAACCCCCACAATTTCGATTGCTTCAAATCCAGGTGCAATAATCTGTAAATTATATTCAGAATACGGCATTTCTGCAGAGGGTTCCTGACTAAGTTCTTCACTTGGGGCAGGCAAAACAATATCTTCTGTCTGTCCCACCATATTAGTTTGTGTTTCGTAGAGTTGTTCTTCCGGGGCTCCAGTTATACTGATTCGAATGGTAGCATCTACGATGGGTCTGGCATTCAGGATAGATGTAACCTGTACCTTTAATGTTCCGTTTGAAATTTGCGAGTTGTTATCGACTAGGTTTTCCATGATATGAGCAACTCCTATATAGAGATTTCTTTAGTAAATATATGAAAAAAAGAAAAAAATGTGCAACTTAAGTACCTTTTGGGACTTAAAGTTGCACATGAAACTACAAGGTATTAATTCTGTTTTAATAAAGAAGTTGCATATTCTAATGCATCATCTATATTTTTTCGGAAATTCATTTCACCCAATTGTTGTATAAAGCCAGCCTTTTTCATAGTGTGGTAAGGTTGGTCTTGTACATGGGAGAATAATAATTTAATTTTTTTCTTTTTACAAATATCGTAGAGTCCTTCTAAACTATGAAGGGCGGTTACATCCATTGCGGGAACTCCACGCATACGAATGATGACTACTTTAATTTGTCCGTGTTCTGCTGTTGTAACATCTAAAAATTTGTCCGTAGCAGCAAAGAACATAGGACCAATGATTTCGTAAACAGCAACGCCTCTTGGAACTTTCTTGTAAGAGATATTATCTAGGTCGTTCTCATCATCTTCACCGTCATCCAGGTAATTCCAACCTTGCATAGTAGTAACATCTGACATTCTTTTCATAAACAAGATAGCAGCCAAAACGATACCAACTTCGATAGCAACTACCAAATCAAAAATTACAGTGAGGAAGAAGGTAGATAAAAGTACAAGAATATCACTCTTAGGAGAAGATTTTACTAAGCGTACAAATTCTCTCCAGCCGCACATATTATAGGCAACCATGATTAAAACGGCTGCAAGTGCAGGCATTGGTATTAATTTTGCTAAAGGCATAAGTAAAACTAAAACTAAAACAAGTGTAATGGAATGCACAATACCTGCAACAGGGGTACGACCACCATTTTTTACATTGGCAGCGGTTCTGGCAATTGCACCTGTAGCAGGAATGCCACCAAACAATGCAGAGAAGATATTACCGGTACCTTGAGCAATTAATTCCATATTAGAACGGTGTTTACTACCAATCATACCGTCCGATACGACACAGGATAATAAGGATTCAATACCTGCTAAAATTGCAATTGTGAAAGCAGGAGAAATTAAATCCCGAATCATTTGTGGAGTAACGGTTGGCACTGAAAACTTAGGCAATGCATTGGAAACATTGTCATAAGAAGAACCGATTGTAGAAACTACAACAGTATCACCATTTAAAAACAGAACAATGATTGTAGTAATGATGATAGCCAATAACGAGGCAGGGAGTTTGTCTGCGATGTTTGATATGGAATCTGGGAGCTTAGACAGTAACCAGGGCCATATAATATGAATCGCAAGTGCCACTAATCCAATGGAAAGTGCATAAATATTGATTGTATGTATATGAGATGCATAGCAATGAATTTTTTCTAAGAATTCGGATGGAACGGATTTGATCTTTAATCCCATAAAGTCTTTTAATTGTCCAACTGCCAGTGTTACAGCAATACCAGCAGTAAAACCAGTAGTAATGGTATAAGGAATATACTTGATTAGACTACCAAACCGGCAAAATCCCATGATGATCAGAATGACACCAGCCATAATTGTTGCAACAATCAGTCCGTCAAATCCATAATTAGGATTCTTTACGATACCATAAATAATAGTAACAAATGCAGCGGTAGGACCACCAATCTGTACACGGCTTCCACCTAAAAAAGAAATGAAGAATCCGGCGATGATTGCTGTGTAAAGTCCCTGTACAGGTTGTGCTCCAGATGCAATTGCCAGGGCAATAGACAGTGGGAGTGCAATGATTGCAACAATAATACCGGAAATAAAATCCTTGATGAATTGTTCCTTTGAATAATGTTTCATGACGGAAAATAATTTTGGTTTTAATTTTTCCATTTGAATAGACCTCCTAGAATTTGTGAAAAATAATATAGTAATCATTTGAAAAAAAGAAGAGTATCAAATAATTACAAGATTGATAGACTAGAAACAGGCAAATGCAAGAAAATTGCCTGTAACATGCGACCTCTTATTTTACCCCTTGCTGTCTATTTACACAAGTAAATAATTTTTTGTTTTTCGACAAAAATATTGTGAAAAAGACATAACATTCAAAAAGGGGCTTGTAATTCGTGTATTTTTATGATAGAATCATAACAATTTGAGAAGAAATAAATCTCACAGATTTTTCAGTTTGATGTGGTGCATTTTGATAAATAAAAAGATAAGTAAGGCAATAGAAAGAAAAAAGAAGGTCAGTATGATTGTTATTTTTTTTTGCCTTTTTCTATATCTGCTTCAAGCTGTTGTCAACAAAATAAAAAGAAAGGAATATGGTGTAATATATGAAAGCTTTTCTTATACTGGAGGATGGAACTGTATTTACAGGTACAAGTATTGGAGCCCAAAAAGAGGTAATCAGTGAAATTGTATTTAATACTTCAATGACAGGTTATTTGGAGGTATTAACAGATCCAAGTTATGCTGGACAGGCAGTTACGATGACTTACCCTTTGATCGGTAATTATGGGGTGTGTTATGAGGATATGGAGTCTAAGAAAGCATGGCCGGATGGTTACATTGTAAGAGAGATTTCCAGACTCGCAAGTAATTTTAGAAATGAAGTTGGGATTGAAGAGTTTTTAATTAAGAACGATATTCCAGGAATTGCAGGAATTGATACGAGAGCCCTTACCAAAATATTGCGTGAAAAGGGAACTATGAACGGAATGATCACCACAGATGAAAATTATAATCTTGAGATGGCTAAGGCAAAATTAAAAGAGTATAAGGTCAGAAAAGTGGTAGAAAAAGTTACCTGTAAATCTGTGACAGAATTTCAACCAGGAGATTTAGGAACAGAAGTTGTTCCTGTGAAAAAGAAAGTTGCTGTTTTAGATTTAGGAACAAAGAATAATATTATTCGTTGTCTATTAAAGCGAGGATGTGCGGTAAAGGTATTTCCAGCTGTATCAAATGCTGAGGATATTATTGCAGAGAAACCAGACGGCATTATGTTGACAAATGGACCTGGGGATCCAGCAGAGTGCGTAACGATTATTGAGCAGATTAAAAAGTTGTATGCATCAGGTATTCCAATTTTTGCGATTTGTTTAGGGCATCAGCTGATGGCTTTGGCCAATGGGGCTAAAACATATAAGATGAAGTATGGACATCGTGGTGTGAATCATCCTGTGAAGGATTTAGAGAGTGGTCGTGTATATATTTCTTCACAGAATCACGGATATGTTGTAGACGATGCTACGGTTGATCCGGAGATTGCAAAAGTTAGATTTATTAATGTAAATGATAAAACAGTCGAAGGATTGAGTTATTTAAAACAAAATGTATTTACCGTGCAGTTCCATCCAGAGGCATGCGGTGGACCAAAAGATTCAGAATTATTATTTGATGAATTTATGAATATGATGGAGGTGTCAAAGTAATATGCCAAAGATAGCAGATATTAAAAAAGTATTAGTAATTGGTTCTGGTCCTATTGTAATTGGCCAGGCAGCAGAGTTTGACTATGCTGGTACACAGGCATGTCGTTCTTTGAAAGAAGAAGGTGTTGAGGTTGTATTATTAAATTCCAATCCTGCTACAATCATGACAGATAAAGATATTGCAGACATGGTTTATATTGAACCTTTGACAACTGATGTTGTAAAGAAAATTATCGAAAAGGAAAAACCAGATAGTGTACTTCCAACACTTGGTGGACAGGCTGCATTAAATCTTGCAATGGAATTAGAGGAATGTGGATACTTAAAAGAGAATAAGGTTCGTCTGATTGGTACAACATCTCTTACCATTAAAAAAGCAGAGGACCGTTTGGAATTTAAAAACACCATGGAGAAGATTAACGAACCATGTGCTGCCAGTGAAGTGGTAACTACAGTAGAAGATGCGATTCGTTTTACGAATACAATTGGTTATCCTGTTGTAATTCGCCCTGCTTATACATTAGGTGGTAGCGGTGGTGGTATCGCACATGATGAGGAGCAGTTAGTTGAAATTTGTTCCAACGGACTTCGTCTGAGCCGTGTAGGACAGTGTTTGATTGAGCGTTGTATCGCAGGATGGAAAGAAGTAGAGTATGAGGTAATGCGTGATAGTGCTGGAAACTGCATTACAGTATGTAACATGGAAAACTTAGACCCTGTAGGTGTTCATACAGGTGACAGTATCGTAGTTGCACCTTCTCAGACGTTAGGTGACAAAGAGTACCAGATGCTTCGTACATCAGCATTAAATATTATTACAGAATTGAATATAACAGGTGGTTGTAATGTACAGTTCGCACTACATCCAACCTCTTTTGAATATTGTGTTATTGAAGTAAATCCACGTGTTAGCCGTTCTTCGGCATTAGCATCCAAAGCAACTGGATATCCTATTGCCAAAGTTGCAGCAAAGATTGCATTAGGTTATACATTGGATGAAATTCCAAATGCGATTACAGGAAAGACCTATGCAAGTTTTGAACCAGCTTTGGATTATTGTGTCGTAAAGATTCCAAGACTCCCATTTGATAAGTTTATTTCGGCTAAAAGAACACTTACCACACAGATGAAAGCAACTGGTGAAGTTATGAGCATTTGTAATAACTTTGAGGGTGCATTGATGAAGGCTATTCGCTCTTTGGAACAGCATTTAGATAGCCTTGATACAGGAGAATTTACAGATTATTCTGTAGAAGATTTGTTAGAACAGTTACATGTGGTAGATGATCGTCGAATTTATGTGATTGCAGAGGCTGTTCGTAAAGGTATTCCTTATGAAAAGATTCATGAAATTACTAAGATTGACAATTGGTTCATTGATAAAATTGCAATTTTAGTAGAGATGGAGCAGAAATTAAAGAGTGAAGAGCTTACAGTAGAGACATTAAAGGAAGCCAAAAGAATTGAGTTCCCTGACAATGTTATTGCCAGAATGACAGGTAAGACAGAAGATGAAATTAAAAAGATGCGTAAAGAACATGGAATTGTAGCTGCCTATAAGATGGTAGATACTTGTGCGGCTGAATTTGAGGCAGCAACTCCATATTATTACAGTTGTTTTGGTAGTGAGAATGAAGTAAAAGACGAAAAGACCAAGAAGAGAATTATGGTACTTGGTTCTGGTCCAATTCGTATCGGTCAGGGTATTGAATTTGATTATTGTTCTGTGCATAGCGTATGGGCATTAAAGGAAAAAGGATATGAAACGATTATTGTAAATAACAATCCTGAAACGGTTAGTACAGACTTTGATATTGCAGATAAGTTGTATTTTGAACCACTGACAGCAGAAGATGTTGAAAGTATTGTTGATATGGAAAAGCCAGATGGAGCGGTAGTACAGTTTGGTGGTCAGACAGCAATAAAATTAACAGAAGCACTTATGAAGATGGGGGTACCTATTTTAGGAACGAGTGCAGAAGATGTAGATGCAGCTGAGGATAGAGAATTATTTGATCAGATTTTGCAGGAATGCAAGATCCCAAGAGCTGCCGGCGGAACTGTATTTACAACGGAAGAAGCATTAAAGGTTGCAAATGAATTGGGATATCCTGTATTAGTTCGTCCTTCTTATGTACTTGGCGGTCAGGGTATGCAAATTGCAATTTCAGATGATGATATTATTAAATTTATGAAGATTATTAACCGTTATGAGCAAGAGCATCCAATTTTGGTTGACAAGTATTTACAAGGTAAGGAAATCGAAGTAGATGCAGTTTGTGACGGAGACGATATTCTAATTCCTGGTATTATGGAACATATTGAGAGAGCAGGTATTCACTCTGGAGATAGTATTTCTGTATATCCGGCACAGTCTTTATCAGATGAGATTATAGATACAATTGTGGACTATACAAGAAAACTTGCAAAATCACTTCATGTAATTGGATTGATTAACATTCAGTTTATCGTAACTGAAGATGGTGTATATGTAATTGAAGTAAACCCTCGTTCCAGCCGTACGGTACCATATATTAGTAAGGTAACAAGTATTCCGATTGTTGATTTAGCTACACATGTAATTTTAGGGGCTAAGATTACAGATTTGGGTTATGAGTATGGTTTACAGAAGAAATCTAATTATATAGCTATTAAGATGCCAGTATTCTCTTTTGAAAAATTAAGAGGAGCAGATATTAGTCTTGGACCAGAAATGAAATCAACTGGTGAGTGTCTTGGTATTGCATCTAATTTTAACGATGCATTGTACAAAGCGTTCCAGGGAGCAGGCGTTGAGTTGCCAAAGCATAAAAAGATGATTATTAGCGTAAAAGATAACGATAAAGAAGAAATTGTAGAGATTGCTAGAAGATATTTGAACTTTGGATATCAGATTTATGCAACTCGTGGAACGGCTAAGGTCTTAAATGAAAATGGTGTAACAGCGACTCCTGTAAATCGTATTGATCAGGAATCTCCTACATTGATGGATTTGTTATTAGGTCATCAAATTGACTTAGTAATTGATACACCTACAAGAGATGACAAAAACAGAGACGGATTTATTATTCGTAGAACAGCAATTGAGACTGGAGTAAATTGTCTTACTGCATTAGATACGGCAAGAGCATTGATTACTAGTCTTGAGACACAAAAACATGGTGTTGCTGAAGTGATTGATATTGCTAGAATTTAACATTATCAAGCAAGTTCCTCACTTCTATTGTGTAGAGCAATAGGTGGTGGATGAGGACTTGCTTGTATCAGGATGGGGACAAGACCCTTCTGATATATTGCGATAGCAGCTAATCATGTTATGAGCAAGTAGCAGAGCGGATTGCAAATATCCGTTTGACTCAAAAAATAGGGATCACTGTATATTACAGTGGTCTTTTTTGGCTTTATAGGAAAATACTTCCTATAGAGCAAAAAACGTTATGTGTGGATGTGCAAGTTCGAGGGGAAGAAATCAATTGTTACGCCATAAAATTCTGTCAATTTGTATAAAAATGCATCATTATATTGGAGAGTATTGTAAGAATACACAAAAAAAGTTGTATTGCTTTTTTTGATGTGGTAATATAAAGAAAAAGAGGGGAATAGTCAAAAGGATAAGAAGGGGGATGATGGACGTGGAGAAAATCATTCGATTACAAGAATACGAACCACTTTGGAATGAATGGAATATTAAAGAATTAATATGCGAAGGAAATTTATCTTCTGTTTATGAGGTGACAAATGGAAAGAAAGATGCAGTTATTAAAGTTATTTCCATTCCAAAGCTTCAGAATGAAGGTACCACATCTAATGCAATTTCATTAGAAAATCAGGAAGCAATGAGTGGATTTTTTTCTGAAGTAGTTGCCGTATTAGAGACGGAGCTTGATAAAATAAGTATTATAAATAATATACCCAATATTCTGGGCTATCAAAAATATAAGGCATTTCGTCGAGTAGAGGATGTTGGATATGATTTGATTTTGTTGATGGATAAAAAACAAAATCTAAAAGATTATTTTTTAGAACATGAAGACTTAACGAATGAACAGATTGTTTCTATTGTCAAAGAAATTGCGATTTTATTGGATTATGCACACCAAGAAGGGATTTTGCATAAGGATTTAAAGATTGAAAATGTTTTTATAGACGAAGAGGGTCATGGAATGTTGGCCGACTTTTCTTTGGCAAGAAAAATAGAAGGATTTCAGTCTAGAAGTAATAGAAAAACAGATATGACATACAATGCACCAGAAATTTTTTCGGAATATGATTATACAGAGGCAACTGATTTATATGCATTGGGGGTTCTTTTGTACATTTTGTTAAACGATTTAGAAGTACCAAAGGAATTTTCAAAACGTAATTTTCAAACAAAAATCGCAAATCCGGTTCGTGCAGAAAAAAAATTGGCGTCGCTTGTATTAAAAGCTATTTCCTATCGTGAAACAGATCGATTTAATTCTGTAGATCAGTTTATACAGGCGATGGACCGGCTAACCCAAGAGGATATTGCTTTACCCTCAGATTATATCTCAGAAAAGGAAGCTAGAGAGAAAAAACAGGAACAAGTCAAACAAGAGCAAAAAGAAAAACAACTGGAAGAGGAAAGAAAAAAACGAGAGGAAGAGGAACGAAAACAACAGGAAGAAAATAGGAAGGCGGAGTTAGAGAAACAGAGGCAAGAAGAGGAACGCTTGCGTGAGATACAAAGGATTGAACAAGAAAAAAGGAAAGAAAAAGAAACAACAGAAAAAGCGGAGGAAGCGTTTCATAAAGCAGAACAGAAAGTACAAAAATGTGAACAGAATAGCTTAGAAGATAATAGAAAAAAGGAACAGCAGGAACAAAAAGAAGCATTGCGTCTGATTGCAGAGGAAGATAGACGTAGATACGTGGAAATAAGAGAACAGGAAGAAATGCTAGTAGAGAATATTCCGCAAAAAAACAGTTCTTCGATTTTTGAGGAAGAGACATTATCTGCATCTGTAAAGGAATTAAATACTGCGATAAAAAGATATGAAAAGGTCAGCGAGGAAGCAAAAGAGGGGTGTGTAGATGCAGATGGGCATCCAATTTATGACAGAGAAAAAGAACCAGTTAGAGAATTTACCGATTATTCCAGTGATTTTAACACTGAAAAATTAGATGAAGTTTTTGAAGATGTTTTAAAAATGAAAAAACAAAAACAGAATGAAGAGAAGCAGAAAGAGGATACCGATAAGACAAATCATGAAGTGATTAATCTGCATACAGAAATAGAAGAAGAACAAGACGGAGAAATGGAAAATGCTGCAACGGTAAAGATAAGAGCCGTTGAAAATGAATATAGTGGTTTTTTTGATTTTGATAGTGATACATACCAACCAAAGAATGAGAAAAAACAGATTGAGTATGATAAACATATGGAAGAGGAACCGTATGAACAGAAACTTGTGCCGTTTGAAGAAACAAAAAAAGGGAAAAAATCTATCTTGGTAATTCTTGTGCTTCTTGTACTTTTTGGAATCGGTTTTTTCTGTTGGAAAAATAAGAATCTGCAAAAGATTGTTACAAATACTTATAATTCTTTACTGACATCTTATGAAAAGCAGATGACAGAAATGGAGTCAAAAGAGATAAAAGATTAGTTCTTTCCTATGATTTTTGAGCTATAGCTAGTTCGCTTAAACGCTCAAAGTTTGCAAAGTGTGTTTCAATCGTCGGGAGAGAAAAGGGGAATATTAAATGAAAAAGTACATTAGGGCTATGTTTAGAGGAAATACGAAAACAAAGTTATATTTGTGGACAATTGTAATTTTTGGATTGCTTTCCATGGGGTGTTTAGGCGGTTGTATAGCAGGTTTTGGGTTATCTTTTGGCTATGTTGCGTTTGGAAGTTTTATATTTGCTACGGTCTATTCGCAATTGGGAACATTTAAGGATATCAATGCACAGATTAATGAGCAAGATGCGTTGGAAAGGTCAGTTCGAAAGCAAAAGGAATCTACAGCATTTTCTGCGGATAGAAAATTGCAAAAAAAATGGGAGGAAGATGCAAAAGAAGGAAATGAATTGAATCATTATACAGAAAAGAATATAAAAAAATATTTAGTTGAATATAAGGCCAAAAAGGAAAATTTTCGTGTTTTGATTGATAGCTCTGCAAAATATAACATTAATAAATGCCCGGCGTATGTTTGGAGTGATAAAAAACACTTATTTTTGCTCTTGTTGGAACAAAAAGCTAGAATAGTAACCATATCGCGAGAAAAAACAGGTGTGTTGCGTTATGAAACAGGTGTTGTTATTACCGATATGGAAGAATATAAAAAAGTGAAAGATTCCGTTTTTTTAGGAAGTTTATTTCGGGAGTTGTATCCTAAATATTATAAGAAAACAGTAAATGGATTGACTACGTTCATGAAAAATGTATTTATTATTGGTGAGGATATTGCTATTACTACACCGTCAGCAAGAGGAATTATCAAAGCAACAGGATGTCGTTTAGAACTGACGAATCAACAAATTGACCGAAAAAGATTTGGGGGATATTTTGAGGAGATATATAAAGAGAATCTTTTATTAAAGGAAGGGGCATATACGCAGGAAGAATATAAAGGCAAAGTACGGGAGTTGCTTGCCGGCTTAGCAGAGCATGAAGAAAGTTTAGAAAGCTTTCAAAAGACAATCTATCAATTAGTACAGTATAATATGATTTCCTTGGAATGTGCAGAGTTTTACATGGAGTTTCGAGGGAAAAAACAAGAGGGAAAGAAAGGATAAAAATGCAAATAGGAGAATTTTATAAACAAAAAGATGGAAAACTTTGTCAGATTATAGCCCTGGCAAAAAATTATGAAACAGAAGAAAGAGAAGTTGTTTATCAAAAGTTATATGGAACATACGAGAGCATTGTCTGTCCAATCCGATATTTTGATACAAATTCGGAACTCTGTTGTTTTACAGCTTGTAGTAAAGAGGATATTATCACGGAACAAGAAAAAAAGAATAACAGTGAGGATAATAATCCAAATCTAGAAGAAGTAGAAAACACAAAGGTAGAGCAGATGTTTTTTGCGTTTCTAGATGCAGAGAGTAGTAGTGAAAAGATAGAAATATTAGAAAAATTGAAGCCATTTTTAGATGTGCGCATGGTAAATAATATTGCAGCTGCCATGGATTTGCCGTCAGATGAAGAGGACGTGGAGGCACAATATACTTTTATTATGCAAAATCTGCTTCAAAGAAGTAAGTTTGAGTGCAACCGTTTTCGTTAAAAAACAGGTCTAAAGTGTTTGAAATGAATGCTTTAGGCCTGTTTTTATAAAAGTAGATTGCGAAATATCCGTGACATTAATTTAGTTACTATAGTTGTTGGGAAAGATCTTCCCATTTTATCATGCATTGTTCTAATCGATTTTGCACATCATCTTTTTCTTGATTATATTGTAAAAGTGTGTCAACGTCCGTATAGACTTCTTCAGATGCAAGTAATGTGTCGAGTTCATCGTTTCTAGCTTCCAAAGCAGAAATCTCTTCTTCTATTTTTTGAATTTCGTTTTTTAATTTTCGTTGTTGTGCCTGCTGTTCTTTTTGCTGTTGCCAATTTAACTTATTTGCGGAGGAAGCTTCTGTTTTTGCTTCCTCATTTGCTGAAAAAGCAGTAGATGTAGCATGAATGGCATCTTTTTTAGTAAGATAGTAATCATAATTACCAACAAATTGAAAAATTTCTTTATTTGTTAATTCGATAATTCGTGTAGCAGTCTGATTGATAAAATAGCGGTCATGTGATACATATAGGACGGTACCTTTATAATTATTTAACGCTTGTTCCAATAATTCCTTTGAGACCATATCCAAATGGTTGGTCGGCTCATCTAGTATTAGGAAATTTGCTTCCGATAACATCAATTTTGCTAAAGAAACACGTCCACGTTCTCCACCACTAATATCTTTGATTTGTTTGAATACGTCATCATTGGTAAAAAGAAATGCCGCTAATACCGTTCGAACTTTAGTTTCTGTTAAATTTGGATAGGCATCATGGATTTCATCAAAAATTGTTTTATTTAAATCTAAAACTTGATGCTCCTGATCATAATAACCAATTTTCACATTACTGCCAAGGCGAATGGTTCCACTGTCTTGCAGAAGCCTTTGGGTAATAATCTTTAAAATGGTTGTTTTACCAGTACCATTTTGTCCAATGATGGAAACTCGTTCTCCACGGTGAACTTCAAAATTGATATGGTCAAATAAGTGGATACCATCAAAACTTTTAGATAAGTCTGTAACAGTAAGAACGTCATTTCCGCTAATAACGGAAGGCTCAAACTTTAGATTCATCATGTTTGTTTCTGATATTGGCTTGTCAATACGTTCCATTTTTTGCAACATTTTTTCGCGACTTTCTGCACGTTTAATTGATTTCTCGCGATTAAAAGATTTCAATTTTGTAATAACTTCTTCTTGATGTTTGATTTCTCGCTGCTGATTGTAATATTGTTTTAATGCAGCCTCCCGTAAATGTGCTTTTTTTGTGGAATAATCACTGTAATTTCCTTGAAATACAGTTGCCTTCCCGAATTCAATTTCAATGATCTTTGAAACGACTTTATCTAAAAAGTATCGGTCATGTGCAACGATTACTACGGTACCATCGTAATTTGTTAAATAAGTCTCCAACCATGAAATGGAATCAAGATCTAGATGGTTGGTCGGTTCATCTAATAAGATGATATCTGGTTTGGAAAGTAAGAGTTTTCCGAGAGAAAGTCTTGTTTTTTGTCCACCCGATAATGCATTTGTTGGTTTATGAAAGTCTTCTTCCGAAAAACCGAGTCCCTTTAAAACACCTGTAATTTCACTGCGATAGGCATAACCATTTTTTTGCTCAAAGTCGTGTGTTAAAGAGGCGTAATCTTCTAATACTTTATCTAATTTTGTACCACTTAAATGAGTCATATCCTGTTCCATTTGCCTGATTTTATGGTCAAGATCAATGATGTCTTTTTTTATAGATAGTAGTTCATCATAAATAGTATGTTCGGAAGAAAGTGATTGGTGTTGTGCCAGATAACCAATGGAGGTTCCTTTAGAGAAGACAACTTCTCCTGAGTCAGCAGCTATTTCATGCATGATTATTTTTAAAAGTGTAGATTTTCCGGCTCCGTTTGGTCCTACAATTGCAACTTTTTCCCGCTCATTTATATGAAAAGAAACATTGGAAAGTATAATATCTGTTCCATATGCTTTTGAAATGTTTGCACAAGATAAAATCATAAGTATATTCAACCTTTCTATTTTATGGATAACAAGCAGAGCATTCTGCTTGACGAAACATAATTGATTATAAGTGGAAAGAAAATGAATGTCAAATGTGTTCAGTGCACAGGTACGTGAACCATAACGGTTTTGTGCAAAGCCGCACATGAAAAGCAATCAACTTTGTCGGTCATTGACAAGGATTTCACAATTTTATATAATAATAAGAAAGAAGTTTGCAAATTGTCAGAACAGATTGTTATAGTTTACATACTTGTGATTGGTAACAATAGATTTGCTATGAAAAATGGTAAAGTTGGGGGTGCAATTGTGGCAGCAAAGGAAATATCAATGGCCGTTATAAAGCGGTTGCCTAAATATTATAGAAATTTGGGAGAATTACTGGAAAAACAAGTGGAGCGGATTTCTTCTAAAGAATTGAGTGAGCGGATGCAGGTTACAGCGTCACAGATTAGGCAGGATTTGAATAATTTCGGCGGTTTTGGACAACAGGGATATGGATACAATGTAGAGTATTTGTATACAGAAATTGGTAAAATTTTGGGACTCACCAGAAAATATCATATGATAGTGATTGGTGCAGGTAATTTAGGACAGGCAATTGCAAATTATACGGATTTTGAGAAATTGGGATTTGTTTTGGAATGTATGTTTGATCAAAAAGAATCTTTAATTGGGACTGAAATCCGCGGGGTAAAAATTGCGGATGTTTCTGAATTAGAAGAATATATGAAACATCATGCAGTAGATATTGCAGCTATTACAATTCCAAAAGATCATGCACCGGAATTGGCTGCATCTTTGGTGAAGTGGGGAGCACGTGCAATATGGAATTTTGCACCAACTGATTTGCATTTGCCAGAAGAAGTTAAAGTTGAAAATGTACATTTAGCGGATAGTCTGATGCGATTATCCTATAGCATAAAGAAAGAATAAAATAGGGAGTTAAGAGTGGAGAGGGGGATTGGGATGTTTAAAGGCAAGAAAAAACAGGAAGAACAGGATTTAGAAGAAGAACAATTTTTAGAACGCTTCCGAGGGGAAGATATTCCTATTCTAATTTTAGATGAGCGTTGGTTACGCATTTTCCCAGATAATTATAAAACAGCACAGATAAAAAAACTGGAAAAAGAATTAAGACAGGCTTTTATGTATCAGGCAAAACTTACTTCGGAGATTGAGGATGCAGAAAAAACAAAAAAGCAATTAATGGAACGAATCATTCAGTTTATGAATGTGGCGCAGGTCAGTGACAAAGAGGCAAAAAAGCAAGAGAAGAGTCAAGAATTTATAAAGGACATTAATTTACAGCTCTCTGATTTAGAGGCTGAATATGAAGAAATGCCGGATACCATAAAAAATTTGAATGAAGAATTGCTCATTGAAAGTTTGCGCATTTGTTATCGTAGAATGAAAAGAAATAAGGAACAGATGCAGGAACAGAAAAGGTTGATTGCAGAAGCAAAGGCATTGCTGGAAGAAAGAACGAAAGAAAAAGAAATGATAAAAAAAGAGACAGAACATATTTTTACATTTATGCATCGGATTTATGGAGCGAGGATTATAGAATTATTTGATGAATTTGATGAAATGGAAGAGGACGAATAAAATGATTATTGGGATTGGAACCGATATGATAGAAATACATCGCGTAGTAAAGGCTTGTGAAAAAGAAGCTTTTTTGCTACGCGTTTTTTCTGCATCAGAACGGAAATTGATACAGTCAGATGTAAAAAAGGCGGCGGATAATTTTGCAGTGAAAGAAGCTGTGGTAAAAATGTTTGGAACTGGTTTTCGTAAAGTAAAGCCTTGTGAAATAGAAGTTCTTCGTGATTCGTTGGGAAAACCGTATATAAATTTATATGGTGAGGCAAAACAGTTGGCAAAACAACAAAATATTACACAGGTACATGTTAGTATTACTAATACCAAGGAATTTTCCAGTGTGTTTGTGATAGGAGAGTGTAGAGATGAAATATATAGTAAATAGTAAGCAGGCAAAAGCAGTAGATACCTATACGATTAATGAAATAGGCATACCGTCACTTGTATTGATGGAGCGGGCAGCAATCGCAGTTGTTTCCGAAATAGAAAAAAGAATTACAGATAAGGATAAAGTATTATGTGTCTGCGGTGTGGGAAATAATGGAGGTGACGGCATTGCAGTTTCTAGGATATTACAGCAAAGAGGATATGATGTATCCTGTCAAATGATTGGAAATCATGAGAATAGTTCTAGAGATAATCTGGAACAGAGAAAAATTGCTGAAAAAATTGGTGTTCCATTTGTGAACGCTGAAAATTTACAGGAATATACTATAGTAGTAGATGCGATGTTTGGAATAGGACTTTCCAGAGAAGTTACTGGTGTATTTGCACAATGGATTCGTAAGATGAATGAAATGCAAGCCTTTGTATATGCCATTGATATACCATCTGGCATTCATACAGATACGGGGCAAATTATGGGCTGTGCGGTTAAAGCGGATGTTACTATCACCTTCGGATATAGAAAGCTTGGAAATGTATTTTATCCTGGAACAGAATATGCAGGGAATGTTGTAGTTGCAGATATTGGTTTTGCAAAAGAATATGAAAAGAATTTCACACATTATACCTATCAAAGAGAAGATATTGCCAAATATATGCCAAAAAGAGAGGCATATTCCAATAAAGGAACTTTTGGTAAAGTTTTAGTGATTGCAGGAAGCAATAATATGGCAGGAGCATGTTATTTGTCCGCATATGCAGCATATGAAATGGGAGCAGGATTAGTTAAAGTAATAACGCCAAAAGAAAATCGTACAATTATACAACAATTACTTCCAGAAGCTGTTTTACATACGTATGATACGGAACATATAGAAAGACAAAAGAATGAGTTAATTCAGGATATAAAAGATGCCAGAGCAATTGTAGTAGGTCCTGGAATGGGAATAAATGTTTCCTCAGAGAATTTATTGGATTGGGTATTTCATGAAACGGATGTTCCAACGGTAATTGATGCAGATGCAATTCAAATCTTGGCAACAAGACAAAGAGAAATACCAAAATTTGATGGCAAGAAATTAAGATGGTTATTGCGAAAAAATATGATAATAACGCCACATTTGAAAGAAATGGCAGATTTACTAGGGGATCGTAAACATCTTGTTAGTATGCAAAATCAACAACTGGATATAAGAGAAATTGCCAGCGAGAACGAAAATATTTTAGTGTTAAAAGATGCACGAACCCTTGTGATGCAAAAAGAAAAGTGCTATATTAATTTATCAGGAAATAGTGGTATGGCAACAGCTGGGGCTGGTGACGTCTTAACAGGAATCATTTTAGGGTTGCTGGCTCAAAGGGTGGAACCATATATTGCAGCTACATTAGGAGTATATATTCACGGAATTGCAGGTGAGGAAGCCGCTAACAAAAAAGGAGCATATAGTGTAACTGCGAGAGATTTAGTCAAAATGATACCTGAAGTATTGCTAAAATCAAAACTGTGATTAGCAAAAATTAAAAAAGAAAAGGAATAGGAAAAGAACAATGAAAGAATACTATAGAGTTCATGCAAATATTTACTTAGATCGTATATGTAATAATATAAAACGAACAAAAGACATTATTAAATCAGGAACAAAGATTATGGCAATTGTTAAAGCAGATGCTTATGGACATGGTGCAGTTGCAGTGGCAAAGGCATTGTATCCACTGGTAGATGCGTACGGCGTTGCTGTTATAGAAGAAGCTATAGAACTCAGAAATGCTGGAATTGATAAAGAGATTTTGATTTTAGGATACACACCTCAGCCATATGTAAAAGAATTGGTAAAATGGGATATTACAGCAACAGTGTATTCTTTAGAAATGGCACAATGGATGGCGAAAGAGGCTCTGAAACAGGGGAAAAATGCAAAAGTTCATATTAAACTAGATACCGGTATGAGCAGAATTGGATTTGCACTTACCAAAGAAAATGTGCAAGTTATTAAAGAAATATCCGAATTAAGAGGTATTACAATTACGGGATGTTTTACACATTTTGCTCGTGCAGATGAAAAAGATTTAAGTTTTACAAAGTTACAATTAAAAAGATTTGAAGATTATGTAAAAGAAATAGAAAAAGCGGGCGTTCAGATACCATTAAAGCATGTTTCAAATAGTGCAGGAATCATGGAAATGCCAGAGGCAAATTTAGATATGGTTCGAAGTGGAATTTCTACTTATGGATTATATCCATCTTCAGAAGTAGAAAAAGAGCGCTTATATTTGGAACCGGCTATGGAGATTAAGGCATATGTATCCTATGTAAAAGAAGTAGAAGCAGGGATTGGAATTAGTTATAACAGTACCTTTGTTACAGAAAAGAAGACAAAAGTAGCGACGATACCGGTTGGTTATGGTGACGGATATCCAAGAGCATTATCCTCTAAAGGATCTGTTTTAATCCATGGTAAGCATGCAAAAATATTAGGTCGAGTATGTATGGATCAATTTATGGTAGATGTAACAGATATTCCTAATGTAAAGGTAGGAGATTGTGCCACTTTAGTAGGAAAAGATGGAGATGCGATTATTACGGTAGAAGAGTTAAGTGCAATGGCATATTCCTTCAATTATGAATTTATATGTGATGTAGGAAAAAGAATACCTAGAGTATATATAGTAGATGGAAAAAAAGTGGGAACATCGGAATGCAAAAATGTAGTATCTATGCAGAAAAATATATAGTTTATGGCAGAATACTGCTTTATAAGAATGCTTGTATATAAATCATTCTGAAAAAATTATATGCGTATTAGAAAATTTTTGCAGAAAAAATGTAATCCCAAAAGAATAACGGAATACTTCAAAAAAAATTGGAAATACTGAGTTACAGAAACAATAGAATTCAATTTTAAATCTTTTTTTAGCAGGTAGAATGCAACGTGAGGTGATGTATGTGATAGCATGTGTTACTAATAGTGGTAAGGAATCCAATCATTACGTAGCTTTCACGGAAAGGTAGTCTCAATTAGAGATGGAACAGAAAGAAGATGGATGGGAGTAAATATGGTTATTCGACGAGGAGATATATTTTATGCAGATTTAAGGCCGGTTGTTGGATCGGAACAGGGAGGAATACGCCCTGTGCTTATTGTACAAAACAATACAGGTAACAAACATAGTCCTACTGTAATTTGCGCAGCAATCACATCACGTATGAACAAAGCAAAATTGCCAACGCATGTGGAAATTTCAGCTAGTGAGAATGGAATCGCCAGAGATTCTGTGATTTTATTAGAACAGGTAAGAACCATTGATAAAACAAGATTAAAAGAACGAATCTGTCATTTAGATGGTGATGTTTTGAAGGAGATTGATAGAGCGTTGTTGATTAGTTTATCTTTGCATATAGGTGCTTAAGTTACATAGAGGAAATTAGGGGAAACAAAAGAAGGAGATAAGAATTGTGTTTGAGATAAAAAAGTATGCCGTTAGCATTGTGACCACTATAATATTGATTTTTGTGGAGGCTATGGTATCTTGTGGAATGGCTGCATTTTCAAATGTTAGTATAGCAGATATAAAAAGACGGGCGGAAGATGGAGAAAAAAGGGCAGACAGATTGCTGGCGGTTATGTTACGAATAGAGCAGCATAATAGTTTTGTATCTTTTTTCATGACAATTATAAATTTGATTATTGGATTTATTTATTCCAGTCGAATTATATATTGGTCAAAGTTGGTTACCTGTTTTACAACCAATGGTGTGAAAGCATTATTTGTTAGCAGGATCTTTCAGGTAATTGGAATGATTATTTTGGTATATCTTGTTTTCTTAGTAGGAAATGCTATACCAAGAAGAGCGGCATTGAAAAATTCAGAAGATAAAGCATATCGATTTTCTGGTATCCTTTTGTTTTTGTTTCAGTTTTTTCATATATTTGTGCTTCTGATAGAGAAAACAGTATATATCTTGTTTCGCATTACAGGAAGAAAGTGGTCCGAGTATCAGGATAGTGTTACAGAAGAAGAAATTCGATTGATTGTAAATGAAGGTTTACAACAAGGTGTATTGGAAAATACGGAAGTTGAAATGATTTCCAATATTATGGAGATGGATGAGAAGGAAGTTCGGGATGTTATGACTCGTAGGACACAAATCCAAGCTTTTGATGCGAGTATTACGATAGAAGAGGCATTACAGTTCATGTTGGAAAAATCATATTCACGTTTTCCTGTTTATGAAGGGGACATTGATAACATAATAGGTATCATATTTTGGAAAGATATTACAAAGTATTATATTCAAAATAAAGACAAAACCGTTTCTATAAAACAGTTAGCAAAAAAAGCATATTTAGTTCCTGATACGCAAAAGGTTAATGTTTTATTTCAGGAGATGCAGATTAAAAAGATCAGTATGGCAATTGCCATCGATGAATATGGTCAGACGGCTGGAATTGTTGCGATGGAAGATATACTGGAAGAAATTGTAGGAAACATATATGATGAATTTGATGCAGATGAAAGAATGATTATCAAACAAAGAGATGGACGTTATTTTATGAGAGGGTTGGCAGCATTAGAGGATGTTGCAAAAGAATTGCATCTACATATGGACAAAGAATTGGAAGATTATGATACTTTAAATGGATTTTTGGTTTCACAAATTGGTCATATTCCAAATGAAAAAGAAAAAGTAAATATTATTTATCAGGGATACGAGTTTCGTGTTGTGGATATAAAAGATCGAATGATACGTTTTGTTCGAGTGCATAAAGAAGAAAAAGAAAAGGTCATGCCATAAATTAGCATGACCTTTTCTTCTTGGAAATTAAATTTCCAAAGCGTATAATAGGGTGGGAGTAGAAAGTGTTTAAAACACTATCTATGCTTCTTACTATAATATAAAAGTGTGGTCAAAGTGTGTTCTTTTTGTGAAAATACAGATGAAATTTTTAAATAGATAACAGATAAACAGAAAAAAAGCAGAAGTATTTAATATACAACTGCCTTTTTTACATTTATAAACTTGGAAGGAGAAGAATGAAAAAACATTTTAAACTCACTAAGAGTTTAGCAAGTTTTCATTACTTATGAGTTTATTATAGGCAAGAAATGTGTGCTTGGTGTGTCGGAAATGAAAAAAAATTATGAACGAGCTGTTCATATTTAGGAAATGGTAAATGACATTGGTTCGCAGGTATGAGACTTGTAACGGTGGTAGGACAAAAAAGATAAAACGTAAGTTTTAGGTATTTACATAGCTTTATGTTATAAATTATAATGCTTTATTGGAAGAACATTGTAACCGTTTAGTGAAGGCAGTTTATTTTATTTGATTGGGAACGATGAGTGCTTCAAAAAGATGACAAATGTAAAAGGAAACAAAACGATAAGGGCTGGTTGAAATATGAAAATTACAATTTTATGTGTAGGAAAGATTAAAGAAAAATTTTTTAAAGATGGAATTGAAGAATATAAAAAGCGGTTGTCAAAATATTGTAAATTAGAAATTATTGAAGTGGCAGATGAAAAGACGCCTGATCATGCTAGTGAAACAGAAGAGCTACAAATTAAAGAAAAAGAAGGTCAGCGAATGGAAAAATACTTAAAAAAGGATGCTTTTAAGATTGCGCTTGCAATTGAAGGAGAAATGCTTGATTCCGTACAGCTTTCAAAAAAAATAGAGCAAGTGGGTGTGAATGGGCAAAGTCATATTATATTTGTCATTGGCGGTTCCCTTGGAATTGCACCAAGTATTATGAAACAAATGGATTATAAATTAAGTTTTTCCAAAATGACATTTCCGCATCAATTGATGCGAATGGTATTGTTAGAACAGATTTATAGAAGTTATCGAATTATAAATGGTGAACCGTATCATAAATAAGTGGAGAGGCTTGGAAGTGCCTGATATCAAGGGTTGCGTTTTTTTTGAAAGCAAACTTTGGAGAAAATATTGAAAAAATTGAACGAAGAAAAGTGAAAGTCCATTGATGTTCTCATCAATGGACTTTGGGGATTACCAATACAAACTTGTTTCTGCGGTGGAGTGGGATAAGGCACCAGTGGAATGTTTGCGAAATAGAATGAAAACAAAATGGGGAATTGTTGATGCAGATGAATTGTCCTGCTATAATTAAGTTGTAACACCAAGTGATAGTTTGATATAATTCAAACTACAAGGAGATGTTATAATGTCAAACAAAATTAAGTATGAGCCTGAGCTCAAAGAACAAATCATTCGCCT
>Ga0256404_1004982_pt1 | contig 24187 bp, 13 predicted proteins | sample RumenRJG_01DNA_FD_185990 | JGI IMG/M metagenome (GOLD analysis project Ga0256404, IMG submission 185990) | Bovine rumen microbial communities from Lethbridge, Alberta, Canada - RJG_01 | ecosystem: Host-associated > Mammals > Digestive system > Stomach > Rumen | place: Canada: Alberta | collected... | reverse complement strand
CAACCTTGCCACACGCAACAAGGCCCATAGCCATGGCACAAACAAGTAAAACAGCCACAACCTTCTTAATTTTCATCTTAATAAAACCCTCCTGTTAATGGAATTATTCTGCGCTCAACTGCTCAATAGTGCTTTTATGAACAAGCTGAATCTCCCCATCCGTGATTACTACAATATTTATCTCCATGGGGAACTCCAATGCGCCGTATTTCTTGGCATAAATCGCATAGCCGTTTTCTCCGGTATGATATGCGTCGTACATAAGGGAGTTTACGACCACGATTATATCGGAATTTTCTCTTATATATTCCTCGTCTATTATACCACTTATTTCGTAATATTTGCTATTAAATGGCATATTGCGGACTGAAACTGTCGTCTCGGTCTCCACGGCTTCATCTCCCTCAAAATCAGGCGAAAGTCCATAAGGCCAGACGGTTCTGGGCGCCGAAATAATAGGTGGCATGTCCATAAAGTCATCCATGCTTCTTTCAACCCTCTCAAACACCACCAAATCCGGCTTTTTCTCTTCTATCAAGGGCTCCAGGCTGTATGGCAGACCTTTACTGAATCTGGCATTCTTAAACTGGTTGGCCATGAAGGGTATGAGAGTATTCCCAAACGAATCCCTGAACATCAGAAGATTCTTCTTGCCTTCGGAGTTTTCTGTCTCTATCCAGCTGTCCTCCACGCTTGTAAAATCGCTCAGATAATCGTATGTGCCCGGGAGGCTATATCTATAATTGGCTTCTTTTTCCCCATAGAACGTATAGAGCATTTTATTTAAATCGCCGACCTCGTCTATGGCGCGAGTAACCTCTACGCCGGAGAAGTCATCATGCTTATATCCTGCTTCATCCAGGATGGCATTATACGCGAGAAGCGCACCTCTGTTATCCCAGTGCGAGTCGCGTTTTAGATATAGCGTATCGGACTGCGTCCTGAATAGTTTGAGAAGATCCGCATAAGGAATGTCCTTAGACTCCACAAGTTGCGCAAGCACCTCCATCTCAGGCGTCGGATCCACAACATCCGACGCATAATACGGCATATTACTTCCGTAGAGCGTATTCTTGTTGGGCGGGATAGTTACTATAAAATCTATGCCCTTCTCATCAAGATAATTCTTAACGAGCGCCAGATTATGAGCCATGTTATATACTTCTCTTTCTGAAAGCCTATCTGTTCCAAGATAATCATCAACCGTAGATGTATAGTATAGCCACCCGTTCTTGCCAACAATGACTCGATCTGTGCTGGATACACCAAACAGCTTGCTCTGCACCACTGCATCCGCATAGACGAGTTCGTTTCTAAACGCAAAATGCTCTGAGAAATAATTCTCAAACTCTTGGAAGAAGCTTACGTTAAGAGTTCCTTCCTGGGTCCTAAGTGATGGAAAGGCAGAAAGCGCTCTATTTTCTGTGCTCTCTGTGGTCGGTCTAACCGTCATTCCAACTAGCGGAATCGCACAGATGAATATACATATTGCTATAAAAGCTATTAATCCTTTTTTCATATCGCCACCTAGAACCTGAAGTAGATAAACGGATTGTAGGATCCACTTGAGAGTCTGAGTACGCACCATACGAGAAGCAGAACCGCTATTACATAGAGCGCGGTTTCAAGTATGGCGGCCTTTCTGCTGCCGGTTGCACCAGTCCCATCTCCAGCGTTTGCGTCGCAAACGCCAGATCCGCAGATTCTCGTTACCAGTTTTTCAAACGTTCCCATGCATACCACGGCCGTTATAAACATCACTATAAACCAAGGAGTTAACTGTCTAAGCGCTAGCGACATATACTCCTGTGAGAAATCAAATCCTGTGAACATCTTGGCGAGAAAGCCACCCGCATAAGAGAGGCTGTCAGCCCTAAATATTGCAAATCCGACCGTCACAACGACCATCAGATAGATATGTCCGATAAGTTTGGGAAGCTTTCTTATTGACGGAATGAATTCTTCTATAAAACTGAAAAGTCCATGGAATAAACCCCAGGCAACAAAGGTCCAATTGGCGCCATGCCAGAGACCTGTCAGGAAAAATACGATTATTTTGTTTATAGCTGTTCTTAGCTTGCCTTTTTGATTTCCGCCCAGCGGAATATAGACGTAGTCCTTAAACCACGATGAGAGAGATATATGCCAGCGGCGCCAGAACTCTTTTATATTGGTTGAAATATATGGGTGATTAAAGTTCTCTTTAAAGTGAAATCCGAACATTCTGCCTAGACCTATCGCCATATCGCTATACCCACTGAAATCAAAATAGATTTGCATTACATATGCGAGCGCGCCAATCCATGCGAGAATAATGTTTAATTCATTTATATCGCTATTAAAGATATTGTCTGCCGTCACCGCCATCGTATTTGCAATCAGCACCTTTTTTGCGAGGCCTACGATGAATCTTCTGAGTCCGGGAGCTATCTCCTTAACTTCAAGCTTTCTATCGTTTATCTCCAGCTCTATATCCCTGTACTTTACAATCGGTCCTGCAATTAGCTGTGGGAAAAAGGATATATAAAGAAGCACCTTCCCAAAGCTTTTCTGAACGTCCACCTGACCGCGATAAACATCTATAACATATGAGAGCGCTTGGAATGTAAAGAATGATATTCCTATTGGTAATGCAATCTGCGGAACCGGTATGCCTGACCCAAATAGATTGTTAACGCTCGTAACGGCAAATCCCGCATACTTAAACACACTAAGGGTTCCGATATTGAGAACTATAGCAACTACAAGGAAGAGTTTTCTGTTCACCCTATCTATAAGAATTGCCGAGAGATAGTTCATGAATGCGCTCGCTATCATGAGCAGCACATATATCGGCTCCCCAAAAGCATAGAACAAAAGGCTTGCTATAACCAAAAGAGCATTGCGCACCTTTAGAGAAGGTATTGCGCAATGCAGTGTAAAAACTATCGGTAAAAAAATACAAATAAATACTAACGAACTGAATGTCATGAGTCTAATGGAATCTCCTTATATCCGGGCAAATATTTATATGCTTTGTTGCCCTCTTTGGTTGTATGGAATCCGCGTCCATCTTTGTACCTGCGATCTCCGGTTGGATCAAATACATATATTACGCCATCCTCTTCAACCTCGCACCATCCATGGACGACACCGTCATTGACAGAACCATGTACGTGTATAATATTTGGATACTCAAGGGTTTTTGCAAGATACCAAAACGCAGCGCTGTATTTATAGCAATTCCCTTCACCATTTTTGAAAAATTCCTCTGCCAATTTGGTTGTTCCTTTAGGGACTATATTTCCGTATTCCGTTGCGTACGGCTTTTCTCTACACCATTCATAAGCGGCCTGTAAATCCCAGCCTACTTCATCAAGGACCTTGCTCGCAAGGCGCGCTGCCTCGGTAACCTCAGCATTTGCATTTATATATAGCTTGTCGATTGTTACATCGCGAACAGCTTTGAATGCTTCTTCGTCGTAATATCTTTGCTTTCCACCGTCCGTAAACCAACCGGTTGTTAAATCGCCATTTCCATCTGAACGATAGAACTCACCACCTGCACTTATAGCCTTGTTTCCTACCGGAACGCTGCTCTCAAGATATACATGCTTATCTCCAACAGAAACAACTCCTGTGATTTTCTCATTCTCATAGTTATAGCTATTGATGCTATTATTACGGAAGCTTCCGCTTTCATTCTTGGGAAGTGCTCCGTTTAAAACATGGTAGTATTTTCCGCTGACGTCATCTAGCGCAGGGCCTGTATATGTTTCAGACCACGCCCCGCTTCTATCACAATACCAGTATTTTGGAGTGCCGGAGGTGTCGGGATTGGTATTCACAAGCCCCGTGCGCATTACTCCTGTATTTGGCCTATTGGGATATCCGAGGTAATACCACTTTTCGTTAACCTCGAGCCATCCACGTCTCATAGCGCCGGAGTCAGGGTCGTCCGGCCATCCGAGATAATACCAGCCATCCTCAAGAAGTATCCACCCATGCCTCATGGCTCCGGACTCAAGATCGTCCGGCCATCCGAGGTAGTACCACCTGTCGTCCAGCTTTATCCAGCCGTGCCTCATTGCTCCGGAATCAGGGTCATCCGGCCACCCGAAATAGTACCATCTATCACCGACCTTCTTCCATCCGTGCACCATCTTGCCCGAATCGGTAAAGAAATACCATCTATCGCCTATCTTGCTCCATCCGGTCGCAAGGTCTCCGTTAGATTTAACATAAGACCACTGTTCTCCATTCTTTTGCCATCCACTTTTTATTGGCTGAGATTCCTCCTCTGCAAATGCAGTAACCGGAACAATTAAAACTAGTATTATCAGCAAAACAACAGAAGCTATAATGCGTTTTTTCATAATTCTCCCTCCACGCTTAAGCTAACTTTGTTTTATTCAACAGTTTCTTTCTCAGGCTCAGGCTCTATCATCCAGCCTTCCTTATCAAAGGCATATTCCACGCCATTAATCTTGTATTCTTTATTCTTTGCGAACCAACCGCTCTCATCGCAAAAGAACCATTTATTCTTGCTCTTACTCCATGACGACCTATAAGGATACGTCCAGCTGCCGTTTTTATTCAGCCACCAGCCGTTTATAAACTCATCTGAGGCCATTACGCCTTCCTCATCAAGATAATACCAAGTCTTTCCGTCCTCTATCCAACCGAACCTCATGGCGCCGGAATCCGGATCTCCCATATAACCAAAATAGTACCACTTATCCTCATGCTTAACCCAGCCCCTTCTCATGGCACCGGAATCGGGATCAGACTCATAACCCAAATAGTATTTCCTATCGCCTATCTCCTGAAGACCGCGCATCATGATGCCGTCCTGCCCCATGTAATACCATTTGCCACCGTCCTTGACCCACTCCGTACGGAGAGCACCGGACTCAGGCTTACCCTCTACTCCAAAATAATACCACATATCATCTATCTTCTTCCAGCCATGAACCATGGTGCCGTTATCATCAAGATAGTACCGTTTTCCGTTATCCTCTATCCATCCTGTGACAAGCTTACGATCGGAACCAAAATAATACCAGTCGTCATCTATCTTTCTCCAGCCGACCGCTGCGTCTCCTCTTGTTTCATGCAGATGATATCGCACTATTTTTTCTCCGGGTGCATTTGGCTTCTCAAAAATCCAGCCCGTCTTCATGGAGTAATCATCATCAAGATAATACCATTTATCGTCTATCTCCTGCCAACCGGTAAGCAGAACTCCATCCTCACCGGCATAATACCAAGAGTCACCTTTTTTGACCCAGCCTTCTGCGAGTGCTCCGTTTCCACGGAAGGCATATGTCACATCTTCTATTACATGGATACCTGTAACCATCTGGCCGTCATTTAAGCCATCTCCTGTTTCCGTTGCAAGATAGTATTTCTCATCATCTACTTCTAGCCATCCTCTTGCCATTAGGCCACTCTCAGGATCCATATAATAGTATCTTCCATTACTCCTAATCCATCCGCTTTTGGCAGTACCGTTCTCAAAACAATAATACTCGGCAGCAGTTACGACTCCCTCTTCAACATTCTGAATCCACTGCTTCCATCCACCATAAAACGTCTGACGATTAATGCATGATTCCGAAGATGACATATAATAAACATCTTTATCCCCAATTACCTGATAGATACCATCATCGGAAAAGTCATAGACCAAAGCCTTGTCAGAGGCAGCGACCATATAAAAGTCTGTGCCATAGGTATTCTTGGCATAGTATATAGCAGGAGAAACCATATATGTATTAAATGGTCCTTCTGTTGATTTCTTTGCTGATGTTATAATGCCGGCACGTGGCTGAAGAAGATCCAGGAGTTCCTTGGATGTGGATTTTGCAAGTCCATGATGCGAAACCTTTAAGACATCCATTGTTCCAAAATCATCAGCTATAGCTCTGGCAATCCTTTGCTCTACCTCCTGCTCCACGTTAACATCGCCGCCCGTATAAAGCTTGCGATATCCGTCCGTAATAACAGCCACGATAGAGTTTACATTCTCGTTAACCGCACCATCAACTGAGAACAAATTGTAAAGCGTAATTGTAAAATCTCCAAAGGCAAAACATATATGATCGTCAAACCAATCATCCGGAGATCCCTGCGCGTAGAATAAAGAATTAATACTGCTGGATGATTCTATCTGCGATAATTCATTGGAATAATTGAGTGCAGGCTGACTGTTAGCGCTTGTCATAAGGTTCTTACTCAATTCTACTGTCACCGCACCATAATCCGACATAGATTTTACCGCCTGATAGAAGAACGCCTGATTATGCCAAGAATCACTCCTTTTTACATCGCCTAGATCATCATTTGTCGCATCGACATGATGATACGCCTTGTAGATGTATATGGTATCTTCATCTACCAAGTGGCGCTCCTCGCCCTCATCGTCAACAAAGGTAAGAGCAGCTATTTCAGGTACACCACCTATATGATCCGAATGCGCATGAGTCCCTATTATAAAATCTAAATGTGAGACGCCAAGATTCTCAATCATCCACTCTGCGGCATCTCTTCCGTTCCTTCCTTTGCTCTGATTGGACAGACTATCGCTACGCGAAACATTGTAAATTGTTCCATCGGAGTCCTCAATTTTGTTCTCGTAGCGGTTTCCTGTATCTATAAGACCCCAGCGGCCTTGCGACTCTATAATCACAAAATCTGAATCAAAACCACCGCCCGCCATATCATAAAACCAAACTCTATTCCCGGGGGTAATATTTGTTTCAGGAGTTTTCTCTTCCTCTGCAAAAACATGCAAACTAGCACCCATAACCACGGATGCTATAATCAGTAAAATGAATATTCTCTTTAATTGTGTCGTAAATTGTGTCGTACGCGATTGTGTCATTTGTCCTAACTAATTTATCTTGAGTTTTATCCTCATATAAGGATTATTATGTGATGCAGTTAAAGCCAATTTATAATTCTGTAGTTCAACAGGCGTATCAAATGGAATTCCGTAGAATGTGTATTGATGGTGCGTCTTGCTCCACTCAGGATCGTAAACGAGCCCGTCTATCTCTACAAATCCGTGCCCTGTATCGTGGCAGGCATAAACCTCCTCATAACCTATGGCTCTCGCAAGATATCCAAATGCTGCGTTAATGCTAAAACAGTTTCCACCCTTGGTTCCCGTTCTTCCTGCGCCCGTTCCAACAAAGACATCATTGGCATAAACTATCGGCCAATCCATCCCTTTATAATGCGGAACTCTCGTATTAAACTCCGGTACTCTCTTTACATAGTTAAAAGCAGCTTGCAGCTTTTCGTCGTCTGTCATTTCATCAGTTGTAATGCTCGCAAGAACACCCAGTGCCCTATAGAGAGTTTTGTCGGACTCCGTTATAACTTTGTTGGCAACGCCTTTTATAACCATCCAGTCAGTTCCGTCCTGCCTTATGCTTCTGCAGACTTCTTTCCACGCCCCACTCTCGTTAAAGTAGTAATACTTAGCGTCTTCATCAGCTTTCTTTGTATTTGCCACACCTGTGACCATGGCACCGGAGTCGGAATTATCAGGATGTCCGAGATAATACCACGTGTCTTTCAGTTCAAGCCAGCCGCGACGCATGGCGCCGGATTCACTATCATCAGGCCAGCCCATATAATACCATTTTTCGTTATCTTTAAACCAGCCATGACGCATTGCACCCGACTCAGAATCGTCCGGCGTACCGAAATAATACCATTTATCATCTAGTTTAACCCAGCCATGACGCATAGCACCCGACTCAGCATCATCAGGCCATCCGAGATAATACCATCTATCGTCAAGCCTAATCCAACCGTGGCGCATAGCACCGGACTCAGTATCATCCGGCCATCCGAGATAATACCATCTATCATTATCCTTTAGCCATCCATGCTGCATGTATCCGGATTTTGAAAAATGATACCATCTATCGCCTATCTTGCTCCATTTATCGGCTATAGGATTTCCGTCCTGGTCAAAATACTTCCAGCCACCCGCATCCTTCTGCCAGCCCGGTTTTGATGTTGACTCGCTAGCCTCTTCTGTTGCAGTTTTTTCGCCCGCTTCGCCCGCTGCAGTTTCTGCACTCACGCTCGCCGTAACTAGTGCAAGCATTATCATAAGCGCCAGGGCAACGATTGTTATTCTCTTCGCGGTTTTCAAATCAATACTCCCATCCAACCCAAAGTCCATGATTATTAAATCTATAATCCACGCCGTCTATTCTATATCTCGCACCGGATGCATACCAGCCGGATTCATCTCCGTACCACCAACGGCCACTAGCGTTTTGATACCAATGTGCCTGATATGGGTATGTCCAACTTCCGTTCTTATTCAGCCACCAGCCGTTTATGAATTCCTCAGAAGCCATTGCCCCGGACGACTTTAAATAATACCAATTTCCATTATCCTGAATCCAGTGGTCACGAACCGCACCGCTCTCATCATAATAATACCATTTGCCCGCAATCTTAACCCAGCCCAGCGTTTCTGTTTCATCATGATGCAATCTCAGATTTACTTCCTCCGCGATTGTCGGAAAGCGCGACTCAAGATACGGCCCCGGACAGTTGGTTGCCATAAACCATTTATGCATAGTGAGGTTCCCGCTCGGGTCTCCCGTAAAATCAAGATACTCTATTCCATTGCGCTGACATATGTCCGTGCAAAGATCAAGAAGCGCATCCATGGACTCATCAGAAATCGGCCAATCGTCTCCTCTTTTGATATTTGAAACTTCTATAGTGATTGCAGACTTATCATTATCCGGGTTTGCCGAGCAGAATGACCAATCTTTTTCATCCACGTATTGATATATATCTCCTTCGTAGCCTATCCCGTATGTAGAGCTTACCACTTCACTTGCGTGTTCAAAATAACGCCCGCAGTGCTCCCCGCTCATAATTCCTGCCATATGGTGAATTGTGATTTTGGTGACAGGCCTTCCTTTTCTCGAGCCATATGAGCGCGCCTGAATCTTACCCGAAATCAATTCGCTGTTGGAGTATTTAAAAACTTTTCCGCTATCATCCGCGCCGTAGAATTCTCCATCAATTTCAAACTCGGAGGCTTGCTTAAACTTACCGGTCTCATCAAAGTAAATCTCTATATCCTCAGGTACATATGCCTGCATCAAATCTTCCGTTGATTCCTCTGACACTTCTACTAAATTTGCTTCTTTGGTTGCATCAAGAAATGCCTTTAGCTTTGCCTCGTCCATTTGGAATAGGCCTGTAACCAGCTTGCCGTCCTCTCCTGCGTAGTATTTACAACCGCTTTCCTTATCGTCTATCCAACCAAAGCGCATGGCTCCTGTATCAGGATGCTCTGGAAACCCAAAATAGTATAAGGTTCCATCAATTGATTGATGGCCGCGCTGCATGGCTCCACTAGGATTGAAATAATACTTTCTCCCATCAATCTCACGTAGTCCCGTCGCCATGGCTCCCGAATCCGGATCATCAGGCCAACCGAGATAATACCAAATGCCATCGATATACTGCCAGCCACGCGTCATATATCCGGATTCATCAAAGTAATACCACTTAGAACCTATATGCTGCCAGCCTTGCACCATAGCTCCGGATTCGTCAAAGTAATACCATTTGGAACCTATATGCCGCCAACCCTGCACCATATATCCAGCTTCATCAAAATAATACCAATATCCTTTTATCGCCTTCCACTGCGATGCCGGATATGTGCCGTCCGCATTCCTATACCACCAGCCGATATTATCCTTTCTCCAGCCCTCTATATATGTTTGTGGCGCTATAGTTTCTGTGGCTTCCGTGGTTTCTGTGGTTTCTGCGGCTTCCGTGGTTTCTGCACCCTTGGAAGTTTCATCCGAAGCATCAGTTTCTGCAAAGGTCGGCGCCGCACACATAAAAAGCATTCCTAGGCATATAAGCAGAATTATTGCTGTTTTAGAAAAACGGTTTTCAACTTTCATAAAAACTCCACATCATCTACAATGCAAAATATGCAGGAGTGCTCGCGCTTCTAGAGATTGCTCCTTTATAGTTCTGCGACTCGCCACTTACTAGAGGCCTAGCATAAAAACTACCTGTATGATGACGCTCCCACTCCGGGTCATACACCTTTCCATCTATCTCTATCCATCCATGTCCGCCACTGTTGCAGGCATAAACACCTTCATACCCTATGGCCTTGGCCATATAACCAAAGGCCGCCGCACAACTAAGGCAGTTTCCACCTTTTCTACCTGTTCGCCCCGAACCTGTCCCGACAAAAATATCATTTGCATATATGACCGGCCAATTCCAACTTCTGTCGTGAGGTATGCGCGGATTAAACTCAACATAGCCATTTTTAATATGATCAAAGGCTGCCCTGAGTTTCTGCTCATCCGTCATACTATCATTTGTTACGGTGACAAGAAGATTCATCGCCCTATAGAGAGTTTTGTCGGATTCCGTTACAACTTTGTTGGCTACGCCTTTTATAACTACCCAGTCGGTGCCGTCCTGACTTGTATTCCTGCAAGTTTCTTTCCAAGCACCATTCTCGTTGAAGAAATAGTATTTTGCGTCTTCATCTGATTTCTTGGTATTGGCTACACCGGTTACCATGGCACCCGAGTCGTCATTATTTGGGTTCCCAAGATAATACCATGCGTCTTTTAGTTCTAGCCAGCCGCGTCTCATGGCGCCAGAGTTATCATCCTCAGGCCAGCCAAAATAATACCATTTATCACCGAGCTCTGCCCAGCCGCGGCGCATAGCACCGGACTCAGCATCATCTTCCCAGCCCATGTAATACCATCTATCGTTATCTTTGAACCAGCCATGACGCATCGCTCCGGATTCAGGATCATCGGGCGTACCAAAGTAATACCATCTATCGTCAAGTTTAAGCCAACCGTGGCGCATAGCACCCGACTCAGGATCGTCCTGCCATCCGAGATAATACCATCTGTCATTATCCTTTAGCCATCCATGCTGCATATATCCAGCTTTGGAAAAGTGATACCACCTATCTCCTATCTTGCTCCATTTGTCAGTTATAGGATTTCCAGCCTCGTCAAAATACTTCCAGCCGCCCGCATCCTTCTGCCAGACGGATTTTGGTGTTGGCTCTGTAGTAGTTTCTGTAGCAGTTTCTTCTCCCGCTTTGCCCTCCGCAGTTTCTGCGCTTACGCTAACCGTAAAAACCGGCAGGACGAGAAATAGCACCAAGAGAGCAATTGCTACGCGAGCAAGCCTTTCTTCTGAGGATTTCTTTTTTAAGTTGCCAGACTGCTTCTGGCCTTTTGTGTTTGTTAGATAAAAAGCACGCATACCCTTTATAGTCTTCCTTTCTCACTTACATTCTCAATCTCTGCTATTTCATCCAGCCTGCTGCATCAAAGCTGTAATTCACACCATCTATCTTATATGTCGCATTGGCTGCATACCATCCGCTGGTATCGCCATACCACCAGCGATTTCCGCTCTTACGCCATGATGCCCTATGCGGATATGTCCAGCTACCATTTGCGTTTAGCCAGTAACCACTTACATACTCGTTTGCAGCCATCGCACCGCTACCCTTTAGATAGTACCAGGTGCCTCCGGACTGTATCCAGCCGGTCATCATTCTTCCGGAGGAATGCATATAGTACCATGTGCCGCCGTCATAGACCCATCCGGTACGCATTGCCCCTGAATCAGGATCGTCCGCCCATCCAAGGTAATACCATTTGCCCTCAACCTTTTGCCAGCCGCGAGTCATGGCACCATCCTCGCCCATGTAATACCATTTACCACCGTTGCTTAGCCAACCGGTTTGCATCACACCAGACCCATCGAAGAAATACCACTTACCATCAATCTTCTGCCAGCCGGTCTGCATGTAGCCGTCGGCTCCGACATAATAGTATTTTTCACCCTCTTCTATCCACTTATTCTTACTCTTGTCACCCCACGAATAGTAAGTCCATTTGTTAGATTCTTTCTTCCAACCACTATAGTACGAATCAGTCTTGTATGGATCGATATCGTATATAGATACTTTTTCTCCGTCTGTTACATACCACGCAACACTTTTATCAGCAAGCATTATAGGTTGGCAATCGGAGATCGTAAAATCAGTCTTTACAACAGAATCTACAGGGCTACCTGTATTATCTAGATGAACCATCGCTACAGAGGCTTTCTCTCCGCTGTACTCTGTCCACATAAGCAGGAACTGACTATCGTTTAGTTTAACCAATTGTGGTGTTGAACAATTAATGCCAGTTGATGCAGTATATTTGGTTATCTGGAACGTTGTACTTTCTCCAGTTTCGTAATTATATGCTGCAGTCCAAATATTTCTTGGGGTCTCATACATCACCTCGTCCCGGTTATATGCAACAATTGCATGAGTGATAGAAAGCTCAAGACCACCGAGAGATGCTCCCGTGTAATTTGCTCCTGTTCCCCCCTCGAACCCAACCATTGTGCCATACGCAGTAGGGTGCGCCATGCTACCACTGAGAGGATATTTACTTATAGCAATTCCTCTTGGGTAGGCATCACCGTGATCTGCCCTCCATACATGACCATCATGAATTCTTATAAACTGATTGAACGAGTGACTCACATATCCCGTGGAGAGATTCATAACGTCTGAGTAAGAATCCTTCACGGTCATGTCAGACTCATTAATAGCAAAAGTCATATTGGCCTGATGGTTAAGTCCATCATCACTCTTATACATCGTATGACAAGTATGAATATAGAGCACACCATTTGCTTCTGCCATTCTTAATGATCCTGAGCTTACAGGATACCTAGTATTTTCGCCTTTAATTGTGCACGCAGATACCCTTCCCCAATTAGAATCATACTTCACCACTCGCAAAATCTCTGTTGCATCACTCTCGTCAGTATTACCCTGAGCAAATACAACATAGTTATTGCTCGTACCCATAAAGAAACCAACTGCCCCCTCTAGTTCCTTGGCAATTGTCTTGGACGACGTAACTTTTCCCGAAGTATTATAGTTTTCTACAAGCAGGGTTCCATCCGACTGTATTTCCGTGCGCATAAGGATGCCCGATGAAGGTTCCGATATATACGACGTCACCTTACCCGCATATGATCTGTAGCTGTTTAGATCCTCATTATTCGATATAACACCGCTGCCTTCAGTAAATGTGCTCCATTTCTTACCTGTACTGCGCTCCGCAACGTTTACAGTAAAACTATCCTTGATCCTGCCATCATTTGTCTGAACCGTAATTACTGCGGTGCCCGCCCTCCACGCACTTGCATTTCCTTCCTTGTCAACAGAAACCACTGCTCTGTTTGATGAAGAATATGTAACTTCAAGCGAAATATCGCTATTAAAGGATGAAGCATACTTTGTAACATCACTAACAGTAAGATTCTTCTCGCCTAACAGAGTTACCTGCGTAGGCAACTTAACTTCAAATGATTCTACAAAATATTTATTATCATTCTTCTCAACAATAACAAGTTTACCGCCTACAACCATGACCTTATATATGCTATATTTTGTGCTGATTGTTCCTAAAAACTCTTTTTTGTCTATATCATAGCAGGAAACTGTTGTTGCATCGCTTGCGAGGAAGAGGATATTCTTTTTATCAACTCTTGTATAAGCTGCTCTGCTTCCAACGCTTGAAACATCTACGTTATCTACATACTCTGATTCTTTTGACTGCGCACCAAGGATAACTGCTTTTTTATTTCCAAGGTTTACTCCAGTTACTGACACTCCGCTATCTAGAAGCGATATGCTCGTTGAACTCTCGGTAACGTCCGATGGAGCGATTTCTCGAGAATCTAGCAAATAGAACACATCTCCACTGAAAGTCGAAAGGTCTGCAAGATACCTTCCGTTTAGGAGTTCGGCGCACCCGTGATGCGTAAAGAAGCCGCTTTGATATTGAATAGTAATGCAACGATCATCTTCTGATAATTCTATCGCTCCATTCTTATTCCATCTAGCGACACAGAGAGACGACATGTGGTGATCATATCCCCAGTAAACCCAATTATAAAATCCATTGTAATAAATATTATTGTTTGTCTCGTCTATACCAAAAATACAATCTGCTTCGACTATCCTACCATCCGCTGACTGGGCGATTATTTTTCCATTCTTATCAAAGACTATTAGTTTTTCCGAGAAATAAGTCGATAGATAAACTCGCCCCGAGCTATCTGCACCTATTGCACGAGGGCTTCCCCCATCCAAGAATGTAGTGAAAAGTTCGGTGTTCTTGCCTGTTTTCAAGTTAATTACGTTAATCGTACAATCCGTTCCACCGTTTGACATCGTAGGCTCCGAGTACACCCAGTAGAGTTTGTCGTTTATGTAATAGAAATCTACACCATTTACAACACCCGTAACCGTGTAGAGCGACTTCACTTTACCTGTCGAGATGTCATACTTTTTGACATCATACTCTTTGCGCCAACTATACGCATCTGCATCTTTAGCCTCTGTGACAAAATATATGCTATTTTCACTTTCGGAAGCCCAAATATAATGCTTAAAAATTCCATCTGTCGCGAAATCCTTTACGCTGCTCGCAGCATTGGTTTCAGGAACATTAAACAAGCACGTTATTATTAGTAACGACAATAAGAATGCACTAATTATTCTGCGACTCCTCATATACTTAGTCCTCCTCTATCCACCATCCAGATGCATCAAAGCTATAAGCTTCGCCGTTTATCACATATCTTCCGTTAGCTGCGTACCAGCCGGAATCGTCTCCGTACCACCAGCCGCCGCTTGACCAACGCCATGTTGATTTATATGGGTAGGTCCAGCTACCGCTATCATTAAGCCACCAGCCGTTAATGAACTCATGGCTTGCCATTATGCCGGATGGATGTAAATAGTACCAGTTGCCACCGGCCTCAATCCAGCCGGTTCGCATTGCTCCTGAATCCAGGTTGCTTTCAGATCCAAAATATCTCCACAAGCCATCCTTATACACCCAGCCTCTACGCATTGCACCTGAATCCGGATTATCATCCCAGCCGAAATAGTATGTTCTGCCGTTTATTTCTTGCAAACCGCGCTTCATATCGCCGTTTACGCCCATGTAATACCATTTGTCATTTATCTTGATCCAACCCGTTCTCATTACTCCCGAATCTGGGTCATCAGGCCAGCCAAAATAGTACCATCTGCCGCTTATCTTCTGCCAGCCTCTCTTCATGGCACCATCTTGTCCCATGTAATAGCGCTTTTCACCTATTACAAGCCAGCCGGTTTCTATAGTATTGTCTGGAGTATAGTAATACCATTTTCCGTTTTCACGCTTCCATTGACCCTCTGATTCAGAGTAGATAGTAGGATTGGTGTACCATACGTCTAGATCAACTCTTCCCCTTATACCGGATACGATGCCATATGGGCTATACTGCCAATAATCATATCTGCCATCATACCTGCATTCATCCATCCATGCGGCAATCCATATCTTATATTTACGATCTATCCTGGAAATATCATGCCATCTCGACAGAACCCATGCGCCCGCATAGATTCCGCCGTCATATCCGCACGACTTAACTCGTTCCAAAAAAGCCAGCGTAAGTTCCGTGCGTACTTCCTTGTCTATTTCTCCTCTGACATAGGCGTCATATAGTCTTCCGAGATAATATGGATTACCTTCTTCATCCTCGTCATCGGCAAACTCAACATCAATAATTATGGGAAGTTCCAAATCATCCGGCCCTACTCCTGCTCTCTCTAGGACAGCCAGGCAGTGGTCGGCTTCTTCTATAACTTCTTCGGTATTGATTGCTTGAGAATAGAAATAGACACCTACTGCCACGCCGGCATCTAGGGCATTCTGGATATTCTCTATCGCTCTTGTATCTTCATAGACTTCGCCTGTACCCCAACCTCTACCGCCGACTCTAATGAACGCAAACTCTACGCCTGACTCAGCAGCCGCTACCCAATCAATTGTTTGATTATGCACCGAAACATCTATTCCGTATTTGATGTCATATTCGGAAAAGGCAGGATTATGGATTAAGCCGTCCGTTTCATCGGTTTCTTCCGGGGCCACGTCTTCTTCTGCTTTGGCTTCCTCTTCGGTATTCTCGGCAGGCTTCTCCTCTGTAGCATAAATAATATCGCCAGAAAAAGAAGTAATTGCAAATACAAAAACAAGAAAAAGGACCAAAACTATAATTCTCTTCCTCTTTGTTAACATAAAACCCCCATTCTATTCCTTCTTATATTTTACACTAGCATATATATAAGTACAATATATGAGGGCTAATTAGGCACTAAATATGGTATAATAGTACAGATTTTCGTTTGTTTTTTGTAGTGGAATCACGAGGTAAAACAATGAAGAAATTATCTAGATTAGTTCCGGTTTTGCTCGCTTTGTTAGTATCATGCTCAATTATCGCGATTGCCTTTGCCGGCGAAGCTCCAAAAGGCTGGGGAAAAAGCAACAATACCTGGTATTACTACTTGGAAAACGGTGAAAAGTCCTCAGGCTGGCAAAAAATCGACAGCAGATGGTACTATTTCAATGCTGACGGCGCTATGCAGCACGGTTGGCTAAAGGATGGCGGTCAATGGTACTACCTAGGGTGGCCGGATGACCCGGAGTCCGGTGCCATGAGAACAGGCTGGATTAAGATAGATGCTAAATGGTATTACATGGGTGTAAACGGCGATATGAAGCGCGGTTTACAAGAAATAAACGGAAGAACATACTATTTCGGTTGGGATGATGATCCGAGTTCAGGCGCAATGCGTAGAGGCTGGGTGAAGAATAGGGATGGCGAGTGGCTCTACTTTGGGTCTGAAGGTGATTCTGATTCGGGTGCAATGAAAACGGGGTGGCTAAAGATCGGTGACGTCTGGTATTATTTGCATCCGTCCGGCGTGATGGCAAGTCATGAGTTCGTAAACGGCTGGTGGCTAAATGATAGCGGAAGCTGGACCTACCCGCACAAAGCAAGCTGGAGAAAGAACTCCTCGGGCTGGTGGTTCGGAGACGACAACGGTTGGTATGCTCACGGTCAATCATATACGATTGACGGATCTGAGCTTTCATTCACATCCAAAGGCTATTTTGTTAAAGAAGACGGAATAGACGGAGTCTATCCTTTCACTACAAGAAACGGATTCAAAATTGAAGTTATAAACGGCTTCACATATATTGACGGCACGCTTATTGTTAACAAGAGCTTCTCTATCCCCTATGACCCCGCAACATCTCTGACAGCAGAAGCTACCAAGGCCTTTAACGAAATGCAGAGTGCCGCATCAAAACAGAACGCAACTCTCTCAATCGTTTCAGGCTATAGATCTTGGGGATCCCAGACAAGTATCTATAACAGATATAGGAGTAATGATCCCTATGGCGCCGACACATATAGCGCTCGCCCCGGTCACTCGGAGCATCAGACAGGCCTTGCGATTGACTTTGAGATTAATAGTAGCTTTGGCGAAACGACCGCCGGAAAATGGCTATCCCAACATAGCTGGGAGTACGGCTATATACTCAGATATCCCTACGGAAAAGAGCCTATTACAGGTTATATGTATGAGCCATGGCATTTTAGATACGTCGGAAAAGACCTCGCCAAGAAGCTCTACAACAACGGCGACTGGCTTACGATAGAAGAGTATTTTGGGATAGATAGTAGGTACGCTAACCAGTAATAGAAAAACCGTCCGAGTTAAAACGGACGGTTTTTTCATAGTTTCCGACTTTATTCTTGTGCGTTTCCTTTTAGCTCCTCCAGATACCTCTTTGCGTCTTTTATGAAGCTCCAAATCATGATTATCATTATGATTCCAATCGGGAAAGCGCTTATAATTGAGACGCTCTGGATGTTGTTCATGCTGCTCTCCGAGAAGACCAGTCCTATCGGAAGTACGATGAGGAGTATGCACCAAAGGAGAGTAATGAAGGTGTGCGGCTTTTCGTCTTCGCCGAGTTTTTTGTAGCTATAGCATGCGGCAGTATATGCGATGGAATCAAAGCTCGTAGCATAGAACGCAACCATGCACAGGAGCACCCATACGAGTATTACATTGCTCGCAGGAATCGAATCTATAATATTCAGAATGAGTTCGTATAAATCTCCGTTCTCTGCATACTGAGCTATAAAATCCGCGCTCCCGTCAAGCTGAAGTCCGAGCGAGTGATTCCCTAGAACTACGAACGATACAATCGTGGAGCCTACACCAAATACATATCCTCCGATAATAGTCTGTTTGATGGTTCTACCTCTTGAGATATTACCGATAAAGAACGGTGCAGCTATACACCATACCATCCAATATGCCCAGTAATAAATCGTCCAATCCTGCGGAAAATTATTGGTTCTCGCAGGATCTGTATATGTGCTGAGCTCAACAAAGTTCTGAACCATTTTACCTAGGCTCTGAACACCATTTTCTATTATGAATCTTCCTTGCCCACCTATTACCAGTACTACTATGAGAAGTCCAAAGAATAAGTAAATGCAGAGTTTTGCGAGGAAGCTGATTCCTTTGAAACCGTGAAGAACTGCGTATGTATAAACCGCACAGGTTATGAGAAGGATTATAATAGTCACGGCAGTTCTACTCAGCGTAATTCCGAAGAGTTTTACTATTACGCTTGCCATGAGAGGTGTTGCAACCGAGAATGTAGTTGCCGTTCCCGCAAGGAGTGCAAATAGAGCAAAGAGATCTATTACTCTTCCGAGCATTCCATGCGCCCTATCCTCTCCGATAACCGGGCTGCATGCCTCTGAATACCTTTGTCTATTCTTCTTTCTCACGTGAAGCATAAATCCAAAAGCAACCGCAAGCACAAGATAGAATGACCACGGAATAAAACTCCAGTGGAAGAGCGGAAATACACCTGCCCACTCTTCTATCGATCCCATCTCTGTTATATGAGGATTGGTTGCATACATTACCCACTCCGCAAAGCTGTAGAACAGTATGTCAGCCGCGAGTCCGCATGTGAACATCATGCTGCCCCATGTGAAGAAGGAGTATTTGGGCTTTTCATCAGGTCCACCGAGCACGATATCTCCGTATTTGGAGAATGATAGGAAGATGGATATAGCAAAAACCGCAGCGCCTATGATCAGATAGTAAATGCCTAGTGTATCTCCAAAGAAAAACCTAACTATGGAAATTATCTCGTTGGACTCCTCCGGAAGTATAAAGAGAACCACTGCGAGCCCCATAATCAAGACAAAAGGCACCAGCGTTATCATCCAATCTATTCTGTTTTTTTGATCGGTATTAGTGTTCATCCTACCCCTCCAAAAGTTCCATCGCGTACTTATAATATTCTTTGGCATAGTGATACTGCCTCAGACCGTATTCACCAAAGTCCACACCGAGAATACGTTTATACTCTGTCCAGTTGCTCCATAAGAATCCGCAGATTGCAATGTAGCAATAGATTTTTCTCCGAGTCTCGGTATCGCAGTTTCCTTCAAAGTATATGTCTATCAGATTATCTACGGATTTTTTATCATAGTAGCTGTAGATACAGAACATCGCTATATCCACGTGCGGATCCTGCATTCCGGAGTACTCCCAGTCCGTAAGTTGAAGACCTTCGGATCCATCCTCTTCTTTGTGGAAGAGAAAATTATCGCAGACCGCATCGATATGAGTTAGCGAAAAATCTTTTTTCGTTGAGTCAATTATCTCCTTAAGGCGCAGCATCTTATCTTTTGTCTCTAGATAATCCACAAATATGGATGGCTTTCCGCACCATAGACTCTCGTAAAAATCTATTCTCTCGTAGATGTCAAAGCTGTGCGGAACCTTGAGTTTCAGGTCGTGGAATGCTTTCAGTTTTTTCATGCAGGTTCGTAGGTCCTCTTGGTCATGAGCATCCGCAGAGCGAATATTCTCCAGGTATTTTGTTATCTTGTATCCGTTCTCGGGGTTTAGATATACGACGTCGTCGCAGATTCCTTTGCCCTTTATGGCATCATATACCGCAGCTTCATTCTTGCGGTTGATGAGCATATCAGTGCCTTCTCCGGGGATTCGCATGATATATTTTTGACCTTTGCATTTGAAGAGAAAAGACCTATTGGTCATTCCTTTTTTTAGGATTGAAATATCCTGAATATCCTCTTCGGAGACATCTAGCGCGTCCGATATTATTTTGATTGCGTCGGAGTTAAGGCTGTTTGAATGCTGGTCCAGCTCTCTCAGGTCCTCGTATGTATTGATTTCTGAAACCATCTGGTCCGGGATGACTCTCGCAAATATGCTCCACTTAGGATCGGTAAAAAGTACATCTTCCCAGAAGAGTGCGTCAGACGCATGCTCTTTTTCAAGATTTTCGAGAAGTTCTCTAAAATGCGCAGAATCATCGTTAGAAATATGCGCAAGACCAACCATCTTAAGAGAATCCTCAGGATGTATGCTCCTTACAAGCTCGGACGTGCGGCTGGCCCTAACATTACTCTCGGGATCATTTCTATCGCTCAATAAATACCAAGAATAGAACTCCGCAGTCCTAAAAGGATTCTCCTCAAACCAAAGATCGCAGGGCACAATGTATGTGTCTGCAATTTTGTCTTCGGCGCATAGGAGCGAGTGCAAATTGTTCTTTGATATATAATCGGGATTTGCGACTAGTTCAACCCCGTATTTATCGATGAGATATTCAAACTTTTCCATCATGAATCCGACAACTACAGTGATATTGGAAACTCCAGCCTCATTAAGTTGTCTGATGAGACGCTCTATAAGAACCTCATTATGAACAACAAGAAGCGCCTTGGGAATCTCGTAATTAATCGGCACCATCCTCATACCAAAACCCGCCGCAAGTATTATCGCATTCTTGGGCCTATGCTTTAGAATCACGTCCCTGGCCTTCTTGGTGAGCGCCATGTCCGCATCCAAATACCCCGCGCCCTCCAAATTCTTTAGGCAGCGATTGACCACACCAAGACTAAACCCCGTCTCCTGAGACAGCGTCCTCTGGTTAACATATGGCGACTTACTCAGAGTATAGAGTACGTCATACTCTTGTTTGTTCAGTTTCTTGGTCATCTTATGTGCTTCTTATTCCTCTCACTATACCGTTCAAGTCTAACCGTCTGCCCGCTTTTCACGAACTCTGCTATTCTTGTATTTCGTGAACATATTGTATAAAAAGAACCGCCCCTTGTCAAGATTTAAAATGGGGACGGTTCTACTTGCAAATCTCAGCAAATGGGGACGGTTCTACTTGCAAAAATTTGCAAGTAGAACCGTCCCCATTGAAAATTGAAAAATTAATTGGCTATTCTGTGGTGTACTGTTGGGGAGTTAATGTCTAGGGCCATAAATACGTATCCGTTGTTCCGGCCCCAGATCAGAACGTCCTCTATTGCGTCCACTGTATATGACTTGGTATCGTGGCAGAGTACTATCGACCATGAACGTCCGGCGCAGCCACCTACAATATTGCGGTATACCTGCGATGTGCTGGTGGTACCGCCTGCATCTCCGCTTCCTACGTTCCAATCATAGTATTCGTACCCGTAGTAATGAACATTATTGGCTAATCTACTCATAATGCCCGGGTTAAATGAGGATACCGTATTGGATGATCCGCCGGGGAATCTAATCATATCGGTGCCTTGCCCGGTCTGAGCTATTATGATATTCTCGGTCTTCTGCCAATCAGCCCAAAACGCCGACACGCTTGAGTAGCAATATGAATAATTATGTGAATATGTATGATTTCCTATGCTATGTCCGCTGCGATAAGCCTTTCCTATGCTATCCAAATATCTTGAATTGTTTCCCGTTACAAAGAATGTAGCCTTCGCATTATACTTATTCAGAATATTAATAAGTCTATCTGTATTTGCACTCGGTCCATCATCAAATGTAAGATATATAACCTTGTTAGGAATGCTCTCAAGACCGTTTTTGATATAGTGCGACTTATAGTCAGGACCGGTAAACATTCCCGTAAACTCCTCCTGCCAGCGTCCATTGGCAGCCAAGAGATAGTTCTTTGGGGTGTCCGATACTCCTTCGTTGGTATTTACAAGCCCAGTAGCCATTGCACCACTTGGCAACATATAATACCAAGAGTCTTCATCTTGAACCCAACCTGTACGCATAGCACCGGAGTCCGGATCCTCAGGCCAACCGAAATAGTACCAGTTCTCTTTATCCTTAAACCATCCTGAACGCATAGCACCTGAGTCAGTGTCGTCGGGGCTTCCAAAATAATACCATCTATCATTAACTTCAAGCCATCCGCGGCGCATAGCACCTGTATAATCAGCTTCCGGCTCTCCTAGATAGTACCATCTACCATTATCGCGGAACCATCCATGACGCATTGCTCCGGACTCAGGATCATCGGGCCACCCAAAATAGTACCAACTCTCTCCGAGCTTCTGCCATCCATGAAGCATTGCTCCATCGGATCCCATATAGTACCAACGGCCTCCATCCTGAATCCATCCTGAACTAGTCCCGCCGTTTGCATCCAAGTAATACCACTTGCCATCAATTTTCTGCCATCCCTCTGCCGCAAAAACATTCAAAGGCAAAGACAGTATAAGAATAATCACCAATAATCCCGTAACAAAAACGCGCTTATGCATAGCTATACCTCCTGATATCTATAGTATAAAAAAACACCTTGCATTTGCAAGGTGTTTTTATCATCCTAGTCTAGGAAAATAGATTCTACTTATAGAGTGCCTGGTAGTTGAATGATTTTGTTATTTCACCACTTGCACTCAGAGTATATTGCATGCCCTTATAGCGTGTGGATGCACCCCAATCGCTTGAGCGCATATAACCAGAGTCACCAAAAAGGTACTTCTTACCACTGATGGTTCTTTCTCCAGTAGCCATCGCACCACTGGCATCAGCATAATACCACTCATCGTGCTTGTATTGATTGCCTTCGTCGTCTTCCCATTCGTTTGTTCGCTTAATCCAACCGGTTTTCATTGCACCGCTCTCGTCAAAGTAGTATCTTACTCCGTCTATCGGGTAAACACCTGCATGGCTTCCTCCAAGCATTTCTCCATACTCATGGAAATAATACCATTTACCACCTATCTTCTGCCATCCGATTCTGCATGTTCCGTCGGAATTCAGATAGTACCAATTAGTATATACCTCATCCTCATATGTAGTTTTTTCTTCAAACCATCCCGCCTTTGTAATAAGGCTGCCATCAGCATCGAATAGGTATACCTTCCCATCTATTTCCCTTGATCCTATCCTATCTCCACCGTACATTGATCCATACTCGGCAAAATAGTATCTCTTGCCACCTATATTCTGCCATCCGGTTCTGCATGATCCGTCTTTATTTAGATAATACCAATAGGACCCATATTCACGCTTATCTTCGTACCATCCCGCCTTTGTAATAAGATTTCCGTTATCGTCAAACATATATATCTTACCATCTATTTCAGTAGCTCCGGTAGCGCGCATCGTTCCTGTGGTCTCGTTAAAGAAATACCATTTCCCTTTAATAGCCTTCCAGCCAGTTGCTGCAGTTCCGTCCGGATTGATATAGAACCAATATGTATAGTCACCACGCTTCACAGACTTCCAGCCCGGAGTTTTATATGAGCTTTCCCATACGCCGTTTTCCTTGAAGAAATTGAGCGTTTTATCGGCTATAGCAAAGGCTGTTGCCGCGACACCTGACTCCATGATAAAGTACCAGCTATTTCCGGATTTTTTCCATCCAGGAACAGGTTTTCCGTTCGCATTGGCATATCCCCACCAGCCGTCACCAAGGTCAACCCATCCTGCACCTGCCAAGGCTCCATCCTTATTGAAGACGTAATATTGTCCGTCTATCTTCCTTGCTCCTCCGGACACCATATATCCGTCACCAGGTGTGAAATAATACCACTTTCCACCGATGTATCTCCAGCCTTCTGCAAGAGTACCGTCCTTATTGGCATAATACCACTCAGTAATAGAGCGTATTGTACCATCATCAGTCTCCCATGACCAACTCTCAGATATCCATCCACCTGTCATCAGAGCTCCGCTAGAATTGAAACCGTATCTCTTGCCATCTATATCCTCTATTCGATTACTATCTTCAGTTCTTACTGACCCATAGCCATCATTCCAACCATCAAAGTAATACCATTTACCCCCAATACTCTTCCAGCCCCGACCTAGAAGGGCGCCGTCTGAACCAGCATAATACCACAAACTCTTATCATCGTTGCT
>Ga0256404_1004981_pt1 | contig 24187 bp, 18 predicted proteins | sample RumenRJG_01DNA_FD_185990 | JGI IMG/M metagenome (GOLD analysis project Ga0256404, IMG submission 185990) | Bovine rumen microbial communities from Lethbridge, Alberta, Canada - RJG_01 | ecosystem: Host-associated > Mammals > Digestive system > Stomach > Rumen | place: Canada: Alberta | collected... | reverse complement strand
CGGGATAAACGCTGAAGGCATCTAAGCGTGAAGCCCCCCTCAAGATGAGATATCCCATACGCAAGTAATAAGACCCCTTGAAGACGACAAGGTTGATAGGTTAGAGGTGGAAGTGCAGTAATGCATGTAGCTGACTAATACTAATAGGTCGAAAGCTTAACCAAAACGGTTTAGGAAAGAGGACGGAAGTCAGAGAATTGTGAAGATAAGTTAATGTGTAGTTTTGAAGGTACACGAATATATAAAATGGGAAAGAGAACAGAATATGTTCTCTTTTTTGTTGTATAGAAATATGTTGGTTTAATCTTTTTTAAGAAATTTGAGGATAAAAAATGTTAATTAAAAATGTGTAGATAAAATATATTAAGATGAAAGTTTATAATAAATATGATGTTATAGAGGATTAAATATGCTATAATATTAAATTGTTACTATTATAATTTATAATGTATTCACAGGAGGAATCTATGTATAAAAACTATATTTTTGATTTATACGGAACATTAATTGACATCAATACTAATGAATGGAATGCTAATTTATGGAAGAAGATGCAGGAATTCTATGCATTTCAGGGGGCTATGTATAAAACGGCGGATTTGAAAAGAGAATATTTCAGGATATGTGAAGAAGAGGAAAAGAAAATGTCAGATAAATATGACTATCCTGAGATAAAGGTTGAGAATGTATTTATGAAATTATTTCATAACAAGGGGATAGATATAGACATGAATACATGCATTACGGCAGGCCAGTTTTTCAGAATTATATCTACTAAATATATAAGATTATATGATGGTGTAGTTGAAATATTAGAGTTATTAAAGAAGAATAATAAGAAAATATATCTTTTATCAAATGCACAGCAGATTTTTACGGAATATGAGATGAAATATTTAGATATATATAAATATTTTGATGGAATAGTATTTTCGTCTGATGAGGAATGCAGAAAGCCATCAGAGACATTCTATAATATAGTATTGAACCGATATAATTTAAAAAAAGAAGAATCAGTAATGATAGGAAATGACTGGATATCAGATATTGAGGGAGCGAAGAATGCGGGAATTGCTTCAGTATATTTACATACTAATATATCGCCAAGGGAGACTATTATTGAAAATGTACAGGCAGATTATATTATAGAAGATGGAAATATAGAAAGTATAAGAAAAATTATTGCATAACACATAATAATTTTAGTGAAATTGTATAAAAATCTACTTCTAATTTTATAATTGTTATGTTATAATAACATTTAACCATTAAAATAAAAAGGAGGACATTATGAAAAAGAGATTAAAAGCGTTACTTATTGCATTAGTGCTTTTGGTAACATCAGTAATTTCAATTAATGGTGATTACATTGTTGCTAATGCAGCAAATGATGGAATAACAGTTAATTTCCATTTCACAGGGGCAAGCAGTTATGATGATTACAGATTGTGGTTGTGGACAATTGGCGATGGCTGGGAAGCTAAGATGACAGCCGGTGCTAATGAAGCAACATACGCAATGCAGACCGAGACATCTACATTAAAGATTGGTTACATTGTTAAGAAAGGTGATGGCTGGGAAGGCAAAGATTATGATGCTGACAGATTTATCGACCTTTCAAAATATGTTTCAGGTACAGTTGAAGTTTATATTACTTCAAAAGTAGGAGAAGTTACAATTGATGATTCAAAAGCTGTAACAGGTCTTAAACTTACATCTGCTAAGACAGAAGATTTAGAGAATATCACATTTACATCAGCAGTTGATATAACAGATGTAAATGCACTTAATCTTAAAATTAAGAACACAACAGATGACACATATGAGACAATCAAGAGTGTTACAGGTAGTGGAACTTCATTTACAATCACAGTTGCTCAGAAGTTAAATAACTTAAAGAGCTATGAGATTGAATACCTTGATGGTATGACATTTATGGTATCATTACCAGATGTATATTCAAATGATGAATTTGAAGGAAAATATACTTATACAGGTAATGACTTAGGTGCTACATGGTCAGCTTCTAAAACAGACTTCAGAGTTTGGGCTCCATTAGCAACAGCAGTTTCTATTAACTTATATCAGTCAGGAACAGCAGGAACAGACGATAAGATTTCTACAACTCCTATGACAGCTGATGTAAATGGTACATGGGTAGCTTCAATTGATGGAGACTTAAATGGTGTATATTACACATATACAGCAACAGTTAACGGAAAAGTTGTTGAAGATATCATTGATCCATATGCAAGAACTTCAGGTGTTAATGGTAACAGAGGTATGATTATCGACCTTGATTCTACAGATCCTGAAGGTTGGGCAAATGATAAGAGCCCTGCAACATCATCTAACTATGTTGATGATGTACTTTATGAATTACATATCAGAGATTTCTCTATTGACGCATCTTCTGGTATGAAGAACAAAGGTAAATACTTAGCATTTACAGAAAAAGGAACAGTTAACTCATACGGACAGTCAACAGGTATTGATTACTTAAAAGACTTAGGTGTTACACATGTTCATTTATTACCAACATTTGACTATGCTTCAGTTGATGAAACAAAGTTAGATACACCACAGTATAACTGGGGATATGATCCACAGAACTTTAACATTCCAGAAGGTTCTTATTCAACAGATCCTTACAACGGAGCAGTTAGAGTAAATGAATTCAAACAGATGGTACAGGCATTACATAACGAGGGTATCAGCGTTGTAATGGACGTTGTATACGGTCACGTTAACAGTGCTTCAGATTTCAGTATTAGTAAACTTACACCAAATTATTATTCAAGACCTAATTCAAGTGCTTCAGGTTGTGGTAATGATACAGCAACAGAACGTTCTATGAATAGAAAATATATCGTTGATTCAGTAGTTTACTGGGCAACAGAATATCATATTGATGGTTTCAGAATTGACCAGGAAGGTTTATTTGATACAGACACAATTAATGCGATGACAGATGCACTTCATGCAATAAATCCTAACATCATTGTATATGGTGAAGGATGGAATATGTCATCAACAGTTACAACAAAAGATGTTAAGTTAGCAAGCCAGTCTGCTGCTGATGAGACACTTGGTTCAGGATACTTCAGTGATGCTATGCGTGATGCATTAAAAGGTTCAGTATTTGATACAACACCAGGTTATGTAACAGGTGGTTTCACAAAATTAGGTGCAGTATTAGATTCAATCATTGCTAATCCAGGTTGGCAGTGGACACCAAATCAGGTAATTAACTACAATTCTTGTCACGATAATTATACATTATTTGATAGAATTACAATTACTGATGGAAATACAGAGACAAGCTTTGCAGACAGAGTTAAACAGAATAACTTAGCTGCAGCAATCGTATTTTCTTCACAGGGTGTTCCTTTCATTCAGGCTGGTGAAGAAATCTTAAGAACTAAACCAAATGGTGATGGAACATATGAAGAGAACAGTTATTGCTCACCAGATGCAATCAACTCTATTAAATGGGATACATTAAATGAAGCAGCATATGCAACAACACATGATTACTATAAGGGACTTATAGCATTCAGAAAAGCACATGCAGGCTTAAGAATGACATCTGATACAGATATCGATAATAACCTTACATTCTTACTTAAGGGTGAAAGAGATGACAGTGCAATTGCATACCAGATAGCAGGTGGAGCAAATGGAGAAGCTTCTGATGGTATCGTTGTAGTTTATAACCCAAGCAATGCAACTGTAAGTGTTGATTTACCAGAAGGTGAATGGGGCATTTACGTTCAGGGTGACAAAGCTGGTAATGAATTATTAGGAACAGCAACAGGTAGTGTTTCAGTTGATGCTGTATCTTGTACAATCCTTGTAAAAGGTAATAAAGCAAATACAGACACAAATGGCAACGGAAATGGTAATGGTAATGGTAATACAGCTAAAGATGACAATGCAGCAATCGTTAAGACAGGTGATTCTTCAACAAGAACAATTATGTTTATCGGTGTTGGTGTAGTTGCATTAGCAGTAGTAACAGTACTCGTTGCAAAAAGAAAAAAAGAATTAAATTAATTTCAAGGGTGCGTTATTATGGAAAGAGTTAAAAAAATAATACTTATGGCTGCCGCTTTTGCGGTAGTCGTAGGGATGACATTTATTAATAATAATGTTGCATATGCAGATAATGCTAAAACTGTAAATATACATTATCATAGAGATGATGCAAACTACAGTGGTTATACAATAGCTGTATGGGATGAATATACTCAGGGAACTGATTACGAACTTAAAGCAAATGGTAATGAAGGTGTAGTTAGTTATACATGTTCATCAGCCGAGGCAACAGTTGTTACATTTGTAGTTAAACCAAAGGATGGTTCAGATGCTGAATATGGCAAAAACAGAACAGTTGATATTAGTGAAGTAACTGGAGATTCTATTGATGTATATGTTAAATCTGGAGTAGATAATTTCTCTACAAAAGGTTTTGACGAACTTGGTGGAATTGAAGTGACAACTCAGGAATCAACAAGTCAGGCTGCCCAGACAACAGAGGCAACAACTCAGGAATCAACAACAGCAAATGAAGAAACAACTGCAGGCGAGGAAACAACAGTTGCTGCTGATACAGCAGTAGCTAATAATGAAACTCAGCCAGCAAATAATGCTACTGTTTCAGATGCTAAGAATAAAGATTATTCAGTTGGTACAGGAACAGTAATTATAGTTGATATAGTTTCAATTATAGTTTTAGGTGTTGGTTCATACCTTATATGTAACAAAAAACAGCAGTAATTATTTAATAAAATTAAATAATAAAATATGAATAAAAGGTTCTTTATGTTAATAGATTATGAAGAAATTATGTCTTATGTATCTATTATGTAAAGAACCTTTTTTCTGTCTTGCACAAGAATTTTATCTATGTTATATTCTATATGTTCGTTAGAATATCAGTAAATTAAATATATAATTAAACGTATTATGATTAATTATATTTATAAGATTTATTTGAGCAGATTTTAGTATTCATTTAGAAATAATATTTATAAGAAAGGAATTACATTTTTATATGTAATAGAGGGTAAATTTCGTGAGCAAAAGTAAAAGATATAATATGGAAATAGTCAATAAATATTCTACAAAAGAATTTGAGGATAAATATACATATACAGAAAATGATTTAGGCGCAAACTGGACAAAGGATAAAACAGTTTTCAAGATATGGTCACCTGTAGCTGAGAAGATGTCACTTAATCTTTATAGAACAGGAAATGCCACAGAAGATACATTAATTTCATCACAAGAAATGAAATTAGAGGATAAGGGTGTATGGACAGCCTGTGTTAAAGAGGATATAAAAAATGTTTATTATACTTATACATCAGTAATAGATGGAGTAAGTAGTGAATTTTGTGATCCATATGCTAAGGCATGTGGAGTAAATGGCAAGAGAGCAATGGTAATTAATTTGGAAGAAACTAATCCTGATAATTGGGATAAAGACAGTAATCCAAATGAAAAGTTACCATTATGTGAGTCATTCATATATGAATTGCATACCAGAGATTTTTCAGCAGATAAGTCATCAGATATTAAGAATAGAGGTAAATTCCTAGGATTAGCTGAAACAGGAACAACTGTAGATGGTGAGGGAAAGATTAAATCAGGACTTGACCATATTAAAGAATTGGGAATAACACATTTACATTTATTACCATTTTATGATTATGCAACAATAGATGAGTCTAAAGAATATGACAGTAAGGAATATAACTGGGGATATGATCCTTTGAATTATAATGTGCCTGAGGGTTCGTATTCAACTAATCCATTTGATGGTGATGTAAGAATAAGAGAATTAAAAGAGACAATTAAAGAATTACACGAAAACGGAATAAGTGTAATTATGGATGTGGTTTATAATCACACTTATAATGAAGATTTCTGTTTCAATAAAGCAGTACCGGGATATTTCTACAGAATGGATAAGGATGGTGTAATGTCTGATGGTTCTGCTTGTGGAAATGATACTGCATCTGAGAGAAGTATGGTCAGCAAATATTTTGTGGATTCTGTATTATATTGGGCTAAAGAATATCACATTGATGGATTTAGATTTGATCTTGTAGGTCTTATTGATGTTGATACAATTAATAAGATTAGAGAGGGACTTGATAAAATAAGACCAAATATTATGATGTATGGCGAGGGCTGGACATTAAATACTAAATTGACAAAGAAAAATGTATTGTTAGCCACACAGAAAAATGTAGACAAGCTTAATAATTTTGCGATGTTTAGTGATAACATCAGGGATGCCATCAAGGGTAGTGTATTTGAGGAAGATGAAAAAGGTTTCATATCAGGTGATACAGAGGGATATGATGAGCTTAAGAAATCTATATTAGGTCTGCCTGACTGGAGCAGTACTCCAAATGAAGTAGTAAATTATACTTCATGTCATGATAATTATACATTGTTTGATAAGATACATTTATGTAATGAGGGGATATCATTTGAACAGGCTGTTAAACAGAACCTTCTTGCTATTTCAATTGTAATGCTATCACAGGGAATACCTCTTATGCATGCAGGCGAGGAAATGTTAAGAACCAAAGAAGATGAGAATGGTGAATATGTAAGCGACAGCGTAAGATCATCTGATTATGTTAATTCAATTAAATGGGATAATCTTAAGAAAAAAGAATATTATGATGTGTATGAATATTATAAAGGTCTGATTGCATTTAGAAAGGCACATAAAGTTTTCATGATGTCAGATGCAAAGGAAATTAAAAAGAAAATTTCCTTTATTGATACTGATGATGAAAAGGTAATTGCATACAAATTGATAGAAGATGATAAAGAGATTTATGTAATCTTTAATGCCGATGATAAAGAAAGAGATGTTAAGATAGGTTCTGAAAATGATGTGTTTAAATGTTATATTAATGATAAAAAGGCAGGAAATTCAGAATTAGAAAGCTGCAATGGAGTGGTAAGTGTAAAGGGAACATCTTGTAAGGTATTAATCTCTGTTCTTAACAACGGCAGTAGAATCTCTTATAATTAAATCAGCTCTTAAGATTGCCTTACTGATAGGAATATTATTAATCAGGCAGTCTAATAACATCATAGCACTTTTGCCTAAACTTAATCTGTCCTGACGAATAGAAGTAAGTTGCGGAGTTATACTCTGACATATTGGTAGATCGTCAAAGCCAATAATGCTTATATCCTCAGGAACTTTAAGACCACGTTTCTGAACTTCTGATATTGCACCTGATGCAATTAAGTCGCTGGCACAGATAATAGCTGTTGCACCACGATCAATGAATTTAGGAACGTGGTATTTAGCGCAATCAGGAACGTAATATCCGGATTCTAATAAATGTGGATCAACATAAAGATTAAGTTCATTCATAATAGTAGAAAATGCCTGGGTCTGCTGGGAAGATACCATAGTATTTCTTGCACCGTTAAGGAATGCAATCTTAGTATGTCCAAGTGAATGTAAATGATGAATTGCGAGTTTGAGACCTTCATAGTGATCTGTTCCAACATAGCCTACTTTAGGATTGTTTAATACATAATTATCAAAAAGAACAGTTGGCATCCTGGTTTTACTTATTTGCATACTGTAGTCGTTATGAATTGAAAAACCAATCATAAATGCACCACTATAACTATTGGTAATCATAAATTTATCATATTCATTTTTACTTTGTGCATTTAAATTAGAAGGAACTATATCAACCTTCCAGTTACGGATTTCGGCGGATTGCTTAAATCCTTGAATTAAATCATATCCGAATTGTTCTCTGTTTTCATAATCCATATTCTCTATAAAAACACAGACTTTTCTTTCAAATTGACCGTTAAGACCTGTAAAATGTTTACGTCTCTTAGGGGAATAACCAAGTTCTATGGCAGCGGCTATGACTTTATCTCTTGTTTCGTCACTTATATCTGTTGCATTATTAAGCCCTTTAGAAACGGTACTTGAGGCGATGCCAAGATAATCAGAAATGTCTTTAATTGTTACCATATATAAGTCCTCCAAAATATAGAAAATATAATTCAAGTATAATTTAGATATTAATTTTGAATATAATAAGTATAATTTTAAATATTAGTTTTAAATATAATTTTAAGTATAATTTTAAATATTAGTTTTTAATTTTATAAATATAATTATAAAAATATAATCATGAAATATTGATATATATAATATAGCAAACTAGTATGAAATAAGCAATAAGAAATTTCGGTAATTTTCGAAAAAATACGAAAAAACTACGAAAATAGTAAATAAAGGAAATATTTATAATTTATTATCTTGACTACGTAGTTGGCTAATGATAAAATTAAGTTGTATTTCGGAATAACAACAATGAGGTGAAAATATGGCTGAAATGATGAATGAAAAAAAAGACAGAGCATTGAAGCGTGGAGCAGGATTATTGCTTCCAATAAGCAGTTTACCATCACCATATGGTATTGGTACACTTGGTAAAGAAGCTTACAAGTTCGTCGATTATTTAGTTGAAGCAGGTCAGAAATATTGGCAGGTGCTTCCGGTAGGACCTACAAGTTATGGAGATAGTCCATACCAGTCTTTTTCAGCTTTTGCAGGTAATCCTTACTTTATTGATTTAGATTATCTTGTTGAAGAAGGATTAATAACAAAGGCTCAGATTAAGAAATTCCCTTGGGGAGATAATGCAGAGTATATTGATTATGCAACTGTATATGGTTCAAGATTCCAGATTTTAAGAATGGCATTTAATAATAGTACATATGCAGAGACACAGGAATATGCACAGTTTGAAAAAGATAACGAATATTGGTTAGATGACTATAGTTTATATATGGCTGTTAAGTTCAAGTTTGACAATCAGGAATGGTCAAAATGGGACTACGATATTAAAGCCAGACAGCCTGAAGCAATAGACAGATATAAAGAAGAACTTAAAGATGATATTGCTTTCTGGAAATTCTGTCAGTTCAAGTTCTTTGAACAGTGGAATAAATTACGTGCTTATGCAAATGAAAGTGGCATAGAGATGATAGGAGATATTCCTATTTATGTAGCTATGGACAGTGCCGATGTATGGGCTCATAAAGATTTATTCGAACTTGATGAAGACTTCGAACAGATTAATGTTGCAGGTGTTCCACCAGATGCATTTTCAGAGGATGGACAGTTATGGGGTAATCCGTTATATAACTGGAACAGAATGGAAGAATGTGATTTTGAGTGGTGGAAACAGAGAATGGCAAGCAATTCTAAGTTATATGATTATATTAGAATTGACCATTTCATCGGTGTTGTAAATTATTACTCAATTAAAGCAGGCTGTGTAAATGCTAAAGAGGGTGTCTGGAGACAGGGACCTGGCAAGAAGCTTACAGATGCTATAGATAGTGCAATCGGAGATGCTAAGATAATTGCTGAAGATTTAGGAATAGTAAGTCCTGCAGTAAGAGAATTATTAGCAGAGACAGGCTATCCTGGAATGAACATCATTGAATTTGCATTTGATGGTGGCCCTACTAACTCACATTTACCACATAATTATAAACCTAATTCATTAGTATATGGTGGTACACATGATAATGAAACTGTAGTAGGATATTTCTCAAGCAGAAGTGCGGCAGATCTTAAATATGCATACAAATATCTTGGAGTTACCAAGAAATCAGAGATTCCTGCAGCAGTATTAAAAGCAGCATATGCAAGTGTTGCAGCAATAGCAATATTCCAGGTACAGGATATATTAGAACTTGGAAATGAGGCAAGAATGAATACACCATCTACAGTGGGAGATAACTGGAAATGGAGAATGTTAAAAGGAAGCCTTACAAAGAAGAAAGCGAAAGAACTTAAAGCTTTAGCAGAATTCTATGCTAGACTTTAGTAAATATAAAAACAAAAATAATATAATTGAGCAGATAGGAGAAAAAGAAGGAATGAGTACATTTAAGGAGAACATTGTAACTATTTTAGACCTTGATTACAACAAGACAATTAAGGAAGCATCTACAGTAGAACTTTACAATGCAGTATCAAAAGCAGCCATGAAGAGTTTAGCTAATCAGTGGTCATGGGAAACAGATAGCAAAAAAGTATGTTACTTTTCAGCAGAGTTTCTTATTGGTAGATTAGTATACAACAACCTTATGAACCTTGGACTTATGAATCAGTTAGCTGATTTATTCGCTGAGAACGGAATCGATATCAGAGTATTTGAAGAAATCGAAGATAATGCACAGGGTAATGGTGGTTTAGGACGTCTTGCAGCTTGTTTCTTAGATTCAGCAGCTACACAGAACGTTACATTAAATGGTTATGGTATCAGATATCGTTATGGTATCTACAAACAGTACTTTGAAAATGGTTTCCAGAAAGAAACAGCCGATAACTGGACAAAATTCGGTGATCCATGGTCAATCAGAAGAGAAGAAGATAAAGTAAGAATCGACTTCAAGGGACAGTCAGTTTGGGCAGTACCATATGATACTCCTGTAATTGGTTATGGCGCAGCTAAGATTAATACATTAAGATTATGGCAGGCAGAACCAATTGAAGAATTTAACTTTGCTTTATTTAATGATCAGAAATATGATAAATCTTTCAAAGAAAAGAATGATGCAGAGGCTATTACAGCTGTATTATATCCAAATGATTCAACAGATGCTGGTAAGAAATTAAGATTAAAACAGCAGTATTTCTTCTCAAGTGCATCTCTTCAGGATATTCTTAAGAAATACAAAGCTAAATATGGCAATGATTTCTCTAAATTATCTAAAGAATATGCTATCCAGCTTAATGATACACATCCAGTTGTTTCAGTACCTGAATTATGTCGTATCCTTGTTGAAAATGAAGGACTTTCATTCAACAAAGCATTAAAGATTTGTAAAGAAGTATTTGCTTATACAAACCATACAGTTATGGCAGAAGCTCTTGAAAAATGGAGTATCAAATTATTTAAGTCTGTACTTCCAAATGTATACAAATATGTTGTTAAGATTAACAATGCATTAATCAAAGACTTAGAGAAAATGGGAATCACAGGAACAGATGTTGAAAAATATCAGATTATTGATAACCCATATGATGATAACAAAGCTTGGTATATCATCCATATGGCAAGACTTGCAATCTACGCTAGCCATTCAACAAATGGTGTTGCTGCAATCCATACAGAGATTCTTAAGAATGATGCATTAAAAGAGTGGTATGAAATCTACCCAGAACGTTTCAACAACAAGACAAATGGTATTACTCAGAGAAGATGGCTTGCACTTGCTAACGAAGAACTTGCAGGCTTCATAAATGATAAGATCGGCAATGGCTGGATTACAAACCTTGATGAATTAAAGAAACTTGAAAAATTCAAATCTGATAAGAACGTTATCAAAGAATTTGATGCTATCAAGAAGATTAAGAAACAGCAGCTTGCTGAATATATTAAAGAAAAAGAAGGAATTGATGTAAATCCTAACTTCATTTTCGATATTCAGGTTAAGAGATTACATGAGTACAAACGTCAGTTATTAAATGCATTCTCAATCCTTGATATATATTATGGATTAAAAGATGGTAGAATTAAAGATTTTACACCAACAGTATTTATCTTTGGTGCAAAAGCAGCTCCAGGATATGCAAGAGCTAAAGGTATCATCAAATTCATAAATGAAATCGCTAAAATGATAGCAAATGATCCAGAAGTAAATGATAAATTACAGGTTGTATTTATCTCTAACTACTGTGTATCATATGCAGAGAAGATTACTCCAGCAGCAGATGTTTCTGAGCAGATTTCTACAGCAGGTACAGAAGCTTCAGGTACAGGTAATATGAAGTTTATGTTAAACGGTGCTGTTACATTAGGAACATACGATGGAGCAAATGTTGAAATCGTTGCAGAAGCAGGCGAAGAAAACAACTACATCTTTGGTGCAAGAGTAGAAGATATTGAGAAGATTAAAGATTCATATGATCCTAAGAAGATTTACAATGAGAACCCAAGAATTAAGAAAGTTGTAGATACATTAATCGATGGAACATTAAGTGATGATGGAACAGGATTATTCCAGAACTTATACAACTCATTATTTGAGACACTTCCATGGGAGAAAGCTGATAAGTACTACTTATTAGAAGACTTAATGTCATACTGTGATGCTAAATTACAGGTTAACAAAGATTATGCTGATACATTAAAATTCAGAGAAAAATGTTTCATGAATACAGCAAATGCAGGTAAGTTCTCATCAGACAGAACAATCCTTCAGTATGCTAAAGAAATCTGGGAAGCATAATAGATATTAAGAAATAAGATTAATATATTAGAGCAATAATCAAATAAAAGCGGTGTATGTAGAAATACATACATCGCTTTCTATGTTATAAAGTTATTTAGATTGAATAAGATATAGCTAGAGGACCATCAAAATTATAAGAATTCTGACTTTCGGATGATAACTTAACACTTTTAACTATATCATTTATATTAGCACTTATTGAACCATTGGTAACCGGAATTTCCTTAGTGCCATCAAAGTAATAGGCAAGACGATATTCACCACCGATTTGTCCGCTAAGTGAGTCCATTTGGAAATCTGAGAAATTCACCACTCTCAGATATCGTCCTGATTTTAACTGTTCTATAGATGTGTTACCACATTCAAGCTTGTAACTGTTACACTCTCCTGTTGGATTAATTCCAAGATAAAAGGCAAATCTTGCATTACCTGTAATATATTGTGCAATATTATCCTTAATTAATTCAAGTCTCTTAAGTGCTATACCCTCGTAGGAATAAGGGAGCTTTGGAGTGAGTGTTATATTGAGTTTATCAGGTGAAGTTCTGTACGAATCAGAGTCACCACATTTAATAGAGTCTGAATTAATAGATTTATCAGAGTCAGAAGTGTTAGATAATTCATATTCAGGAACAACACTTTTACCAATATCAAATGAAGAATATTTAGGATAAATCATAGATGCATCAAGACGTTTTAAGTAGTAGTCGAATAATTCGCCTACGCATTGTCCCTCTAAAATTACTGTGTCGTATGTCATATCTTCTGAAAATGCCTTTGCGTTTGAACGGTCTTTAACCATAATGAGTGCATTGGCAACTTTGGTACTGAGAGAATCAAGTATATTATCATCTTTAGAACTGTATTTAAAATCATTGTATAATTCAACATCAGCAGGAGAAGTGCATTGCACTACAAATTCACCTGAATAGGTTGTTGATGAATATGATGCATTTATTCCGTTAGAGTTGATTATACGACAAGTAGAAGTTGTTATAAATATTTCTGAAGAATTTATAAATGCATTGGTTGTCTCACTAACAGTATCGTTTACAAATAATGCATTTACAATATCTGTTGCAGATAAGTTATCAGTTTCATTTACAGATTTATTTGCAGATGAGTTATCAGTTTCATTTACAGATTTATTTGTAGATAAATTATCAGCTTCAACAAACATTGCGTCTCCATGAGGTAGTTTATAATATGGGTTTCTAACAGAAAGTGCTGCTTCGTAGGCAGAAAGAATATTTTCGTTAAGCTCCATATCTGACATAGAACTATTAAGGAGGCAGCTTGCACTGCCACGCATATTAGTATCGTTATAAACGAAATCTCTATAAAGGGTTATTTCATATTTACTGACATTCTTGTTACGTGTTAAGTTAAGCGAATGTTTAATATAAAATAATTCCTGGGTTTCAATTATATTTTCATTAATTAGGAAGTTCTGGATATCATTCTGGCTTAGAACTTCTATAATTCTATCAATCATATTATTCATTGTAATCTCCATTTATATTTATATTATAGGTTAGCTGATTTTGACACGAGCTTTAATTGCGCTGCCACCATCAGATACTTTTACCCATTCTTTGTAACCTTTACCACAATAACCACAACCACTAAGTTCTAATTTATCAGAAACCATTGTAATAGATTTAAGCAAATCAGGAACATATCCGGATAGACAGATAGGGGAGAATATTTTACCAGTTAATTTACCGTCCTTAATCTCTCTGCCTATATTAACCATACACTGTATGCCCCAGTTCTTAGGGTCTTCCATACCGCTTGCTGCATTTTCAAGGAGAAAACCATACTTAATACTTTTAATCATTTCTTCAAGAGTATCTGTTCCTGATTCAAAATAGGTATTAGTCATTCGGGTGTATGCTTTTCGCTCATAAGATTCTCGTCTTCCGTTGCCGGTAGGTGATACATTTAAAATGTCAGCACTTTGTAAATCGTTAATTCCGGATTTCAAAATACCTTTTTCAATAATTACAGTATCATTAGAAATCATACCCTCATCATCAAAGAAATAAGAGCCACATTCATTGCAAGTAGCAGCATTATCATGCATGGTTACAAGTGAAGAGGCTACCTGTTTGTTCATATAAGATTTAGCTAAGGCTCTGTCTTTAACGAACATATCCATTTCCACACCATGTCCGAATGCTTCATGGGCAATTAATCCCGTTACATCAGGCAGACATATTACGTCATATTCCCCGGGAACAGGAGGAGTGCTGTCTAGAAGCTCTGTTACGCATTTGCAGGCATATGAAACATCACAGTTCATTTCATCTAATAATTCTGCACCGCCAAGTGTTGAAAATGTCTGTAGAAAATAGTGTGTTTTATCATCTTTAGTAGCTAGTGGTTGTAAAACACCATTTGACCACATAAGATGCTGTTCTAAATCTTTATTGGATGATAAGAACATTTTATGGATATTTAAGTATTGGAAAATGCATACACAATCAATTATTGAATCACTATATTGCATAGCTTTTGAATAAATATCAGATAATTTGGAAGTTATGTCAGAATCGCTCATATCAGCAGGATTAATCTCATAGGTCGTAGATTTATTAAAGGAAATAAATTCATCAGATGAATCCGGAATTCTAAAATCACTAATTAAAGACTGACTATTATATTTAGAAATGTTTTCTGAAATAATTGATGGTATTGTATTCATAAAATCAGATGAAAAATCATTGAAAGAATATTCGTATAGTCCAATTGAAGAATTAAGGCGTATAACTGCACCTGTATTAGAAAATGTATTATCTTTTATAGTTGTACCGCTTTTTGAAAAACGATAATTTCTTCCAGATGTCTTTTCTACCAGAATAGAAACATTGTCATATTGTTTGGAAAGCACCTTTTGCAAGTGTGCAAAAGATGCCTTATTTTCTGAAAATATTGTATTATCTACGTTCATTATCTTGTCTCTCCCATAAAGAATAATGCTAATGTTCCGGGACCTGAATGTGCGCCTACTGTAGGGCATACATAGTTAATCATGAAATTCTGGATACCAAGACGGGCCTTAATCTGTTCTGCTACATACTGGGCATCCTCTAGGCAATCTCCATGTGAGATAAATACGATGTCATTATCATAACCTTTACAGGTTTTCTCCATATTGTCAACAAGGGCATTAAGGGCTTTCTTTCTTCCGCGGACATTATTAAGAGGAATTAAACGTCCTTCATTATCTACGTGAAGTACAGGTTTTACATTAATCATTGTGCCGATTATGGCTGCGGCTTTTGATACTCTGCCTCCTCTGTGTAAATGATGTAAATCATCTACAGTAAACTGATGACAGAAGTGTAATTTGTTATCTTCTAACCATTTGACATTATCTTCGATTGACATATCATTGTCACGATTCTGAACTGCCTTATATACGAATAATCCCTCGCCCATAGAAGCACATTTAGAGTCAATTACAATTACTTTATTATTCTTATATTCCTCTGATAAATCTCTTGCTATTACAGCAGTTGTGTTATAGCTGCTACTAAGAGCAGAAGAAAATGAAATGTGTAAAACATCTAATCCCTGGTCTAAATATTTTCTGAAGCATTTTTCAACTACTTCGGGATTACATGCCATAGTTGTTGGCATTTTTCCATTACGCATTTTGTTATAAAATTCAGATGGTTCCATATTGACTTCATCGCCATAGACAACATCATCCATATTATAGTATAAAGGTATAATTTCAATACCATGTTCAGTTGTATAGGAAAGTGGTAAATCACATGTTGTATCACTTGTAATAATATAATTTTGCATATATTCAGATTCCTTTCATATTCAGTTTAATATACATTTCTGACATAAATTATTATGCCAATTTTTTGGTGTAGTGTCAATAAATTTATAAGTATCTTGCGGCAGTATGATATTAATTTTCAATAATTAAATCGACACGTTTTGCAAGCTTTTGCAAATTATGAAAATCGTTATTTGTTTTGAGATGATATTCTGATTTGCCATCAAATATAACGGACACTTTCTTGGTAAATGTTATGACATTCGAAGATACTTTTTCTGATATTGAATTTTTAGAATTGGTATTCTTGAAAGTAGTATTTTCAGAATTAATATCTTCAGTAATTACAAAGCTGGCATTATATTTCTTACAAAGACCATAAGTAGATGAAAGTCCGATTCCTGTTCCACCACTATCTTTATGAGTTGTTATACGTTTCATTCCAAGATTCATAAGTACATTATCATCAAATGTATTGCCACTATCATAAATGTCTAATTTTGGAAATTCAACTTCTGAATTAATATTTATATAAATATTTTTGCCATTATTATATTTGGTTGCAATAAATGCATTTTCAATTAAGTCAGCAAGTATAGTGTTAAAGTCGCTTTCGTCAATTATCTTACCGATAAATGTATCTAAATCTCCAACGATATTTGTATTCATAATTATATCAGAGGCAGAACATTTCTGTCTCATATAGTTAAGAAGTGCATCGATAACTATATATCCGGTTGTAGGAAGATTAGTATTAAAAGTTGAGCAATTGTTAATAATGCCTTTTCGTTCCATAGATAACTTATCAAGTTGTGCAAGTATTTTATCTTTGTCCTGTGTAGATGGATTATCTGAACAGATAAAGTTCCTGACAGTAAGTTCGAGAGCAGGAATAAGCTTATTATCTTTATGTATGAGAGAAGATAGAACTTCGTTGTCGTTTTTAAGTGTGGAAAGTTCGTTTTTTAGAATCTCAAGTTCACGATTATAAACAGCTTTAATATAAGTTGCTTTAAGCCTGCTACGCCACCAGATGAATATAAAAATGGAGCTAATTACTAAAAATGTTAAAGGTAGTAGATGATACAAAGAACCATTATTATTGTGCATAAATATAAAACATAAAATTATTATAATCCCTGTGTAAATCCCTAAATAATTAAAAACATCATTTTTGAAAAATGGCATACCATTTCTGAAACGACGAATTTTAAAGAATAATATTGTTATAGATAATTGAAGTAAAGCTATAAGATAATATTCTGATATAGAAAAATGTATATTAAAATTATAACCAAAGAATGCATAAATATAGGCTGTTATTATTGAGGTAAATAAAAAGAAAGCATAACTCAATGCATATGAATATATTGTACAAGAAAAAGCTATTAGATTATTATTACAATATTTGCATCTTATAAATATATAAAGTGAAATACCTACAAGAGGTATATATATTACTGAATAATTATATGGAAATAAAAGATATATACATGTAAGTAAAAATGAAAAGATAAATTGGAATATAAAATTTCTAAATGTATTTAATTTCTTAAGATTAAGTAGTTTAGGTGCAATATATAATGAACATATAATAAGTGTAAAATATTTAATAAAACCGTCAAGCATATAAAATCTCCATTCTAAAAAATAACGAAAAATAATGTTTTTGTACTTAAATATACATCGCAAATGAATCCAGTTAAGGTATAAAAAAAGACTATCCTTTGAATTATTAAATTTAAAGGAGGTTAACCAATGCATTCAGAATGGTTGCGTATATTATTAAAATTAATTGGTAAATAAGTATAGTACTACAATGTGATACGAAAATGTATATTAGAATAATAAAAAGTCTAATATACATTTCGTATTAAAATTATTTATTTCTACAACAAATCCAATTTACGGGCATAATAAGAGATGAATTCCAAATTTGAAGGAATACCGGAATCATGACTGATTCTTCCTTTATAATGTTCAAATAATTCATCTATGGAAGATCGACTCCAGGTTGTTTCTATTGCACGTTGCATTGCACGCTCTATGCTAGAAGCCGTCTTTTTATATTTGTCTGATAATTCTTTAGAGATGCTATTCTTTGTGACAGACATTTTATAAATAATCACAGCATCAGCCAGATATTTGTATCCGTTAAGTTTAGGACTTAATCCTATCTTATTAAATTCATCAAATAATAAATGTTTATATCTTTCGATATCCTGTTCCTTAGACATAGCAACATTAAGGCTTCGTTCAGAAGATTTCTTTATTGTCAGATTATCTGCAATAATTTTTAATTGTTCAATAACAAATGTTTCGCTGTAATTATCTGCAAATTTAGTAAATATAAAATCAGCGCCCATATTTCGAACTGCTTTATGAATATGTTCACTTGAATTATGAGTTGTTATTACGACAATAGGCTTATTCTCAATATAGCAGTCACGATACCATGCCATATAAGATAATCCGCTACCACTACCTCTTTGTAATTCCAAGTCTAATATTACTATATCAGGCTTTCTTGATGTGGTTAATTCTATACCTTTAGCAGAATCATTAGTAATGGATACAATATTAAAATATTCTAATGGTTTAATGCAATCGACATATCTGTCACATACTTCTTCATCATCTTCAATAATTAAAATTGACAAAATTTTATTCATATTATTTCGACCTCTCTTGATGAAACAATTATATATTAATTATAACATATTTATAGCAGATTCACATCACAAATTGACATATTTTAACAAACACATTGTTAAAAAAATAACAAAATCTAACGAAAACCAACGGAAACCAACGAAAACTAACAAAAAAAGTCTGAAATAAATTAAAAAAACCAACGAAAACCAATTGTTATTGTAATTAATAAAATAGTAAAATATATTTTGTTTAGGTTGAAACGGAGGATATATACATATGAAAAAGATATCGGTATATGATATGCCAAAGAATTACTATATTGATGAGGTAACCTGTTTTGAACATCCTATTGCTGTTGCAATGAATTATTATAGTAGTAAATGCAGTAGGTTGTATCTGGCTTTGGCTAAAATGTATGGGATATATTTTGGCGATGGCAGGGAAAATATAAGAGAAACAATATTTAAGAGTATTAAGGAAATAATTGGAATAAATAGGGTTGAATATGGGAAAGCAACAGCAGATATAATAAGAAAAAATATCGACAAAGGAATTCCGGTAATAGTGGGCGTGAGTTTAAAAAGTATATTTTATAGCGAGTATTATATGAAAAGGGATTGGGGACATTGGATTCTTGTAAATGGATATGATGAACAGAATAAAACATTTAATATAGTGGATAATACCCAGTTTGGGAAACTTGGTGAAAGGTATGATGAATTTGTTATTACATATGACATTTTATTACAGGCATCTAAGGAATATAGAAAGAGATTTGGGAATGAATATGTATGTTTTGCACTTGAACAAGAGAAAGAATTTGATTATAAAAGAGCATTGATTCACATATTAGAGAAATATGACGCGATAGATATTGATAATATTAGTGAATACAGACAAATACAACTTTTAGATATGCTAAATGAAGTAGCGGTAGATAATAGCGGACATAGTAAATATTATCGCGAGGAATTTAAAAAGAAGTTAATAAACATTAATAAATATAGAGAAGTTCTCTTTGAAGAAATTGCGGATATAATGGCTGATTTTAATTATGATATTGAAAAGAGTTATATATATAAAGGCAAGATAAAAAACTTATATGAATTATGGGATAATTATATTATGGTGAATCTTGTAAAGGCATCAAGAGGGAGATTTGTTGTCTGTTATTCTAATGAGATAAGTACTATGGAAAATGATATACAAAATGAAATAAAAGCGTTTATTGAATATTTGTATAAGAATGAAAATATATCTGATAATGAGAATGAAAATGAAATAAAAGATGAAATTACATATGAGAAAATAAATAATGGTGATGGAATAATATATGGAACAGATGAGAAAATAATATTTAATTTCGACGGTAAGCGGATATATAACTGGTGGATTGAAGATGAAGCACCAAAGGTTAAAATCTATTCAGGGCACATAGAAAATGGTAATAATATAAAAATTAATACATGTATAGAGATAGTGAGAGACACTGTTTCACAATATGATGGAATGCTTCAGACAGGAATATATATACATACATACGCAGATAATAGAAACTATATATGTGGTTTTGAAGGAAATGAAAAGTGGATTTTAGACAGAGTCGGGTATGACGGACTATATCAGGACATTAATAATAAATATGAGATATCAGTAGAAATTACCCAATCTGAAGTTATATTCAGAAAAGTAGTGAAACAAGACGAATATCAAATATTTAGTCAAAAAGTTAATACCGATGACGGACTGGAGGTTGGTTTGATGTGTAAAACATGGAATAAACCTTCAAAAGTGAAGGTGCTTTTCAAAAATACAGAGATAAGAGAATAAAAACTAATAAAAATTGATATAAATAGATATCAAAAATGCTGGATTTTACAAAAAAACCAGAAACTTTTCGAAAAAAATGTCGTTCATTACGTGAAACGTGTCGTTCGTTACAAGTTGTCTATTTTGACTTGATTTTGAATATAAAATTTGATTATATGGTAGTAGCAGATGAATAATATTGCAATTATAACTGATAAAGATGAAATAATAACATATGATGATTTGAAAATGTATATTGAAATATTCAGCTCAAAAATGATATTTAAAAGTACCATTCTTATAATAGCATCTAATACAATTGGCTGTATGGTGGGATATGTATCATGTTTGAAATCAGGCAATGTACCGCTTATGATTTCAAGAGATATGAATTATGAAAGCATACAGGTGTATATTGAGAAATATAAATTTAATTTCTTATGGGTACCTGATATGTGGATTAAAGAGAATGCAGCAGAATATAAGATTATATATAGAGAATTCGGATATTGTCTTATAGAGAATAGCATAGAACAACCTGAATTACATAAAGATTTAGCGCTATTACTTACAACATCAGGTACAACCGGAAGCAATAAACTGGTAAGGATAAGCAGAGAAAATATAGAAGCTAATACCAATGATATTATAAATTATCTGAATATAGATGATACAGACAGAGCAATTACTCTATTACCGATGAACTATACATATGGATTATCTGTTATTAATACTCATTTGAAAAGCAGAGGAACAATATTGCTTACTGAATTGAGACCATTCCAGAGTCAGTTTTGGGATTTCTTTAATAAATACGGTGGAACTTCAATTGCAGCAGTTCCGTATACATATGAAATGCTTTTGAAACTGGGATTTAAAGAATGGAAATTAGACACATTAAGGACAATGACTGTGGCAGGAGGAAAGATTGGAATTACAGAAGAACAATATTTTATTGAATATGCAAAGACTAATAGAAAGAAATTCATTATTATGTATGGTCAGACTGAAGCGACTGCAAGGATAAGTTACAGACCCTGGAATATGGCTGAAGAAAAATCAGGAAGTATAGGAATCCCTATTCCGAATGGAAGAATGTGGTTAGAAGATACTAATGGCAATGTAGTTTCTAAAACCTATACACAAGGTGAAATTATATATCAGGGCAAAAATGTAACTATGGGATATGCATATGAATTATCTGATTTGTCTAAATGTGATGAAAGAAAAGGAATACTTAATACCAGAGATTTGGGATATATAGATGAAGATAATTATTTCTATATAATTGGCAGAGGTGACAGAACTGTTAAGATAAATGGGCATAGAATAGATTTAAAAGATATGGAGAAAAAAATTGAAGCAGATTATCCGGAATATAAGGTAGTATGTGAAATAGAAAAATGCCTTGATACAGGTTTACATAAAAGAATAAAAATTATATTAGAAAACAGAAATAAAAGTATTCGTAGTGTACAATCACCTGAGAATACTAAAAAGATAATTGACATGATAAGTTGGAAGATGAATATAAGTTCTCAAATGATATATATAGAAATTCAACAGTAAAAATATATAAAACACAAAAGGAAAAGGTGAAGCAATGAATAATGAAATGCATGAATGTGATAAGAAGTTAAGAGATATTTTAGAGAAAATGGTTGAAGATGAAGCGTTGAAGAAAGTAATAAGAGAAAAGGAAGAAATAGATTTATTCAAAGATTTGGAGTTTGATTCTTTGCAGATAATGATATTTCTGACAAATGTAGAAGAAAAATTCAACATAGATTTAATCGGAGAAGATAACGTAATGGAAATAATTAATAGTTATAGTGGATTATTAGATTGGTTGAGTGAAAAGCATAAAATGAAAAATATGTAAATTATAGTGCAAATTAAAAAATGGGAATATATGTGGAAAAACTATAAAGTGTAATGGAGAAAGAAAGTGAATAAAGAAAAACTATTAAATATGATAAAGTATTCATATGAAAGAGTACCGTTCTATATGAAAAAGCAGATGTCAGATATTATTGAAGAGATGACAGAAGAAAATGTAACAGAGAAAATGAAGAATCTGCCTATTATATGTAAAGATGAAATGGTTAGAGATGGAGTTAACATTTCATTAGATTATGGTATAGAAAATGATGATAGCATTATAATGCTGCAGACTTCAGGTTCGACAGGGAAGTGCCTAAATGTATATTGGGATAAGGCAGATTTTAATAAATCACTTTTATCATTATGGATATACAGAAAGAAATATTATGGAATTAATCCAAGGGACAAGATGTGTTATTTCTATACTATTGGTAATACAGATATGTATAAAACTAATGGAAATATTAAATATGAAGAAGATGCGTTTAAACTCGGTTTTAATAAAGCCAATCTAAATGATGAAAATATGGATTGGATATGTATGAAGATAAAGGAATTCAATCCAAGATGGCTTACGTTACAACCAAGTATTGCGATTTTATTAGCAAATGCCATGAAAAGAAATAATATAGATAAAATACAGAATTTATCATACATAGAATTAACAGGTGAAATATTACTAGAAGGTACCAGACAGAAATTAAAAGAGGTATTCAAATGTGAAATAGCTAATCAATATGGTTGCCATGAAGCTAATTCAATTGCTTATGAATGTCCTCATAATAAGTTGCATTGTATGGAAGATAATATATATGTAGAGATTGTGGATAATGAAGGGAAGGAGGTACGAGATGGTAAAGAAGGAAATATTGTTATAACCACATTAAATAATCATGCAATGCCTTTTATTCGATATAAAATCGGAGACAGAGGAGTAATAGACCACAATCACGAAGTATGTAAATGTGGAAATAAGAGTCCTGTATTAAAATTGTCATCAGGCAGAGTTAATGACTATATTGAATTAGACGATGGCAGCAGGATAAATGCATATGTATTTGTAAAAGCTATAGAAACAGTAAATATGGAATTGGATAATATTATATTACAGTTTAGAGTAGTACAAAAAGAATATGCATACTTTATAGTATATCTGGTATTAGACGAGGATGTCATAGATGCGGGAATAGGTGAAAGAGATGTTGAAAACCTGTTTTTAAAATCAATCGATGAAGAGAGATTATATGATACAGAATTTGATTTTGAGTATTATGATGAGTTTTTACCGGATGAGGATAATGGTAAACTTAGATACTTTGTAAGAGAAGTATAAAATGAGAATTTAAATGTTTTTGCAAAAATTATTTATTTGAAAAAATCAATAAAGATATCTTTATTCAATATGCTGGTAAAACAACTGGCATATTGAGTAAGGCAATTAGCTTTGGAAAAGAAATTGTTGCTTTATTATTGATGTTAAACTCTTATAATGAGTTTAGAAAGAATCAAAAATATAAATAAAAAAATCGTACATTTTATAATTGCAATTTTCTTACACTTAATTGTGGCACAACATATAAGATATATGGTAATGGAACTAGTATATCCGTCAGTAATTAACTCGACTTTTTGATGGGTAGTGTATCTACTACAACTTTTTCACTTGGATCAATCTCATCAAGACGATACTTCCAGTGATATACAACAGGCTCCTCATTGACT
>Ga0256404_1004979_pt1 | contig 24194 bp, 24 predicted proteins | sample RumenRJG_01DNA_FD_185990 | JGI IMG/M metagenome (GOLD analysis project Ga0256404, IMG submission 185990) | Bovine rumen microbial communities from Lethbridge, Alberta, Canada - RJG_01 | ecosystem: Host-associated > Mammals > Digestive system > Stomach > Rumen | place: Canada: Alberta | collected... | reverse complement strand
CCGTCTGTTGCGGAGGTTCAGTCTGCCGTTTCCTCCGTAGATCTGGAAAAGATCCTGTGCATTCTGTGGATCGCCGGGATTGCGGCTATGCTGATCTACAGTATCGTTTCCTATCTGCGCGTGAAAAAACAGGCCAACTATTCACTTCCACTGCGGGATAACATCCGCAGAATGGAAACGAGGACGCCGTTCATCCTCGGACTCGTACACCCGACGATCTATTTGCCGTTCGGCTTGGATCCCATGACGGAGAACATTGCCGTTTCCCACGAGAGACATCACCTGCACAGAAAGGATCACCTCGTCAAACTGTTCTCGTATCTGCTCCTCTGCCTGCACTGGTTCAATCCGCTGTGCTGGATCGCCTACTTTGAAATGGGAAAAGACATGGAGATGAGCTGCGACGAGTATGTGCTGTCCCATTACCGGGAGATCGCAAAGGATTATGGAACAGCGCTGCTTTCCTTTTCCACCGGTCACCGGTTCTCCCTGGCAAGCCCGCTCGCTTTCGGAGAGAGCAGCATCAAAGAGCGGATTCTGAACGTGATGCGGTACAGGAAAGCCTCAAGGATCGTTACCGTACTGGCTGCTGCCGTGTGTATCGTTGCCTTGGCGGCATGCGGTACAAACGGAACACAGCCTTCCGGACCTTCTCCTGTTTCAGATGAAAGCGGGACTTCTGTTCAGGAGATCGGTGGGGAAGAGGAAATCATATATCGCAGACTGTTTCCCAATGACGGAACAGCGCTGTGCGTGTTCGAACAGAAAGAAGATCCCGCGTCCGTTTCAGACCGTTCAGTCAATTACAACGGACTGCTTGTATTCGACTATGAGCGTGCATCATTTCGCCGGATTGGTCTGGGTGATTACCGATTTCGGAAAGAACTGACGCCTGCTGCGCCGGTGTTATGGGAGAAATATGCCGTAGCGGTAGAGTGCGGCGCATACAGGTGCAATGCGTATACCCTGTGCGCAGAGGATACGTTCGGCAAACTGTTCCTTGCTGACAGATTTTCCGGGGAGGTGACAACGGTCAGCACAGACGGCGAATGGTACCTGTTCGGCTCGCCGGTATTCTGCATAGAGGGAGACAGTGATCATCTCTTCCTGACCGGATGCACCGACCCCGAAGGAGAGACCGTGCTTCTTCAGATCGACATCCGGACCGGGGAAACGGAATGCCTCGGAACGTACCGGGATCCAGGGAGAAAAACTCCCGTCAATGGCATGCCGTTCAGTGTGGTGTGGGATCAGTACGACGGTTATACCTACGCGTATCTTGCGTATGATATGCAGAAACAATCATTATTCCGGAAGATCACGGCATCGAAGGCGGACTTCGAATGTCTAATCGAGGACTGCTATCCAGAAGAATTCCAGAATCCCTATACCGGATCCTTCTGTGTGCTCGGAAATACTGTCTACTATTATGGCGTCTGTCAGGGGGAAAGCAAAATTCCTACTGTCTTCTGTTTTGATCTTGATAGCGGATCGATCATCAGGAGAGAACGCGAAAGCGGCGAATCCCTCATGCCGGTGGATCAGTATGGAGAATATCTGGTGCTTGCCGGGCCCGAACAGGTTCGCAATGGAGTGCCTCTGCCTGCAGACGGTGTCCGGATGATCGGAAAGGAACAGTACATGGAAAACGATTCATCCGGTATCCCGTTTGCGGAAGAATCCGATATTGTCCGAATCGACGGCCAATCGCCGCAAATGTCTTCTTCCATGACGGACCTGTCCTGGATTACCGAGAACGGAGCAGTTGGATTTTTTAATAGTCTTTATACTCCGGAAAAACAGACGACAGATATTCTGGCATATTATGATTTTGAATCACTGACGTACAAATTGTTTGAGCTGCCGGAAATGATAAGAGGCAGGACAAATCTTCACAAGCTGTATCTGCTCGACAATCTGGTGATCGGCTTCTCTGCCAGAGCAGAAGAACAGGGTGGCAATAACCACATCATCGATGATAGCGTTGACAGTCATTTCGTCATATGGAACACCACAAATAACAACTTGAAAGACGTACGCCTGGATCCGGATTACTACTTATATGCCCATAAACTAATGATTTCTGCAAACGTAGACAATGCCTTTTATGTGCTTGGATGTTATAAGCAGGACAAAGATGTTCTGCTGCTGAAGATCAATACCGATGATGGAAGCATTGAAAATCTTGGCGTGTACGAAAAAAAGAAAAACAGTTTCGGTGCAGGAAAGCAGGGCGTCTTTATCGGATATGAGGACGGCTACTATTATAAGGTTGTTGGACAGACGGGCGACGACATAAAACAATCTCTGATTCGAGTGGATGGCACAAATGAAGAGTGTATCATTGAGGACATGTTTCCTGGGAATATCAGTTCCCCGGCGGAGAATATGTACTTCCTGTCAGACGGAATTCTGTATTATTACGGAATCGACAGAGACAAAATAGAAGGATATGTATTTGAAGCCAATCTTCATACAGGAGAACTTCAATACAGAATTGCAACCGAAGAAGAAGGTTCAAGAAAAGGGGTCTCGAGACACCGAGAGTATTTAATATTTGGGCCACCCATTAATCCCTCAGGTATATTGCCCGAAGATTCTCTTCTTGCCACAAAGGCCGAGGATTATATAACGGATCCTGTATTTGTCAGATTTGTTCCAATATCCTGATAGTTTAAAAAGCCGCCAAGGATGTAATTCCTTGGCGGCTTTTTATATTCCTGGGCAGTTGATAATAGCCTCAAATCTGTGTCCATATTTCTCTAACCATAAGAGGCACTCCAACCAACTTATTACTTCCTTCCTTGATTACCAAGAAATAAGGTGACTCATTTCATAATGAATCACCTGGAACAGTAGATGTCTGCCTGTCAAACAAAATAGTCCTTTTTTCCAACTCGCACCACAGCAAAAGCCTTTAGTATTTGAACAAAAGGAAAGCTAATAAAGGAAAGCTAATAATTGAATTGTAGCGTTTGGCCTTATTTATGTATGATATTAAAAATTTTCCAAAATGCCGAAAACACTTTGCCGTTCTCAAACGTTATAAGAGTGAAAGGTGAAAGAAAGGAGGGGGCTATGATCGCAGAACTATATACCGCGTATCGGACAGAACTGCTTAGATACTGCTGTATGATATGCGGGAATAACAGTGATGCTGAGGTTCTACTGCAGGAGACCTTCGTGAAAGCACTTTCCAATCTTGATCTTCTGGAAGAATTGGGAGAAAAGGAACGACGGGCTTGGTTGTATAAGGTGACAAGAAATCTGTTTTATGACGCTTGTCGCAGGCGAGCAGTCGAGCAGAACAACCAGATATCGGTCGAGGAGAAAACGGACGGCGGGTTCTCGGAAATCGAAACAGCCATGATACTCTCCTCACTCCCACCGGACCTGTCCCAACTCTTTATCAAACGGTACTTTGACGGGTATACCTCAAAGGAACTGGCAGAAGAATACGGGCTGTCACCATCAGGCGTCCGTGCTGCTCTAAGCCGGGCCAGAAAGTTCCTGAGAGAAAAACTGAAATAACGGAGGACGAATCTCATGAAAAAGAACAAAATGATCAATGCCGCAACCTGCGACGCGAGAGCTGTAACAGAAGAAAGCCTTAGCGGGTACGAAAATATCACCATCAATGCCGCGATCCTAATCGTTGGAGAGCGTTCCAAGGAACTTTTGAACAAATATCCCGTGACTATGAATGTGGCGAATGTTCTGGAGGTTCCTGACGGAGATAATATTTCTGTTCAGGCTATCAACGGTAAAGGTGAGATCGGCCCGGATGCGGATGGAACCGGTGTATTCCTGATGGTTAATGGAAAGCTGGTCATTGCTGAAGGCAGCCAGGAAGCAGTCAAGAGCTATTACCGCATTATGGTGAACGGAAAGGTTCTGATGCCCAAAAGCTATGAGGGTCAGTTTCCGAACATTCAGGTAAGTGGGAAAACTGAAGGCTATCCAGATGGAGCAACCATCCTGAAGGCTGATACGGAGATTGATAATCTGTTTATCGCAAGAGCGGCGAATACTCTGTACTATTGTTCTGGCAACCTCTTCTTCCTGGATACTGGGATCGATACGGAAAAGCTTCTTTCAAAGGGACTGAAGTTTACTGCAAGGAAGGTTGTGGTTGCAGAAAGTCTGATCGGCAAGCTGGTTTCTCTGTTTGATGAAGAAGCCGAGATCGTGAAGGTCCCTGACGGCACAAAGCTCATCGATGACAATCTGGAACTTAAGCCGAAGACCATCAAAAAGTATGGAACCAGGCTCTGTGTCACAGGCGACGTTTCCATCAAAGATGCAGAAGCCCTCTCTTCTCTGGAATATCTGTTCGCAGATGGTACTGTCAGCGTAAACAAGGAGTTGGAAGACGCTTTTGACGAAATCGAAAGTGTATATGACGAGCTGCGGGTCATTGATCCAGATCTGGGTCTTATCGTGGATCGTCCCATGGTTAAGGTCGGGACTGCGGTACTTGGGAAGTATCCGAAAGGCGTGCGTGTCGAAGATTGCGCCAAGGTCACGCTCTCCGAGGATCTGAGCGCTGAAGACATCATGGAAAAACTCCATATTGTGGATTGCGCTATGGTTATTTGCACGAAGGAGCAGGAAGAGGCCGTCAATATGATTGCTGAGGATGTTGCCATGATTAAGGTGTCCGGACAAGATACGGATGATGAAGATGGTGAGGATGGAATGGTTGGCGGAATGCTCGGCTCCTTCCTCGGCAAGTTGAAAGATACCCAGATAATCAATGCTGCCGAGTATAAAATGTAAAGGATTCAGTGAACGATTATTATGGATCGTGTGGAGCAGATGATGCTTCGAATGACCGAACTCCAACCTCAAATTTCATTCTGGGCAAAAGCAGAACAGATGGAAACATGTACTCCTCAGAAAGAACTTTGGAAGTATACAGATGATGCTTTACGAACAAAAAAACGCGATTTCTTATATGCCATAGTTCACTGCAGAGTATTTTCAAAAATACTCATTAAAAATCTGAACAAAAGAAAAAATGCAAACTCGTCCAATACTGAAATCTGCAATAATCCATAACAACTATAAAGCCCCCGACATCTTGAAAGAAGCCAGGGGCCCTGTTGTTTATAAAATCATTTCGTGCCTCTTTGCAGAGAGTTAAAGCTCCATATCTCTGCTGCGGTGGCGTCCTTTTCTCGAGTCTGATTGCGAAATGCTTTTTGATTCCTGAGGTTCCCCGCGTTGTGCAGAAAGCTCCTGTACCTTGGAAACCAACCATTTTGCAATGTTTGGAAACTGTTCAAGTGCCTGGAGAAAAGGTTTGCATTTCTCATACAACTGATCAAACTTTTCCTGAAGCTGATCGAATTTCTCCTGTAGTTTATCAAAAGCATTCGATGCACTATAATATTTTGCACGGTAGCGTGTAGCTTCATTTTCTGCTTCAATAACTCTTGATTTCAGAGACTCGATCTGAGTTTTACTGTTGACACCGGTTACTGCAAGAGTCTTGAGATCGGAATACTCTTTGGGAGATAAACTGATTTTTCCAGACAGAGTCTTCTTTCCCATAGCATCTACATCTGCTCTGGTTTTATTCACTGCAGCGATAGGTTCATAGACTGCTTTTTCTCTTTCCAGATCGCTGGTTAAAGAGTTGAGCTCCTGTTTTTTGAGATCTACATCTTCGCTTATGAGAGAGTATTCCTGTTCGGAAAGATACTTTTCCTCGCTGATCTCAGAGAGCCTTTCCTTGTCTTTTTGGATCTGATACTGCAGAGAAGTGAGATGCTCAGCAGTGCTTCCGAGAGCACCTCGCTCGAAATCTCGGTATCCGGCGTCGCGCATATGATCGATGAATTCATCCTGCAATATGCTGTAGGATGGTCTGTATTTCGGCTTTCCGTTTGATCTGAAAACAGGTTCCCCGCGGTCATCTGTCATGGGTTCGGTGGATGCCCATTTCTTTGAATGGCTGATCTGATGGATCACCTCTTTGACAGTCCCGCGCAGTTCAGGATCCTTACAGCGCTTGCTCCAACGGATCTCTTTGTTTACAACAGGAACCACTACTGCGTGCATATGATAGTGGTAAGTTGGGACTCCGAGCTCATCCGTTGCGGCTTTATTGATCTCGTCTGCGTGCATCACAGCGGAGAGTATATAGTCGGATCCGAACTTCTTTTCCAGGAAGTGATATGCCTCTTCGTAGAACTGTTTAGCGTATTCATAACCGCCGTGGCGGTCGAAATACATTGTGTTTACATCGAGAACGAGCTCATCAAAGAGTGTTGCATCCGGTCTAAGACCCCGCCTCGAGACCATATCTTTCTCTTCCATTTCAGTGAGGATCTCCATATATGTCCTGTCTCCGGGATCCTTGAAATGTACGTTGTACAGTATCCTTTCGGGATCGACATTTATATTCGAATAGGTATCATTTTTGCGTTCATTGTGCCTCTCAGAGGCTCCGATTGAGGACGCCCCGTATTGTTTCACTCTGACGCAGCTAAAATCGGTTTTAGGCATGTTTTTCCTTTCTTTTCGGCCCAGATCTTAATCTGACCATTTCGTAAATACACGGATCGATGTGCTGATTTCCGTTACACAACATTCCCTGAATGTGTGTAACCCACTATGCCACTTTCACGTCCTTGCGACCGTGCAAAGATGTCGTGGGCAAGGGGAGAGCCCCTCGACTCCCGCAGCAGGCAACAAAAGACAGTGCCGACAACCGAGGCACTGCATTTGTTACCTCCGCTTTTGTTACCAGCCGAGAACAAGATCAGGCATGGTTTCAAGATGTCAATAAGTCAATAAGGCGGTATGTATCAGGGGAAGAGGTCAATTAATGACTTCTTCCCCCGACTCGTTGTACTTATTGACTTATTGAACTGTTCCCGTCGGAAAGATACCAGGTCCACAGATCCCCGATCTTTATCGACCTGGCATTCACAGATTTCTTTGCTTTTTTGATTGTGCCCTGTTTGAAACCTGCGTCTTTCAGACGTTCTTCACACTCCGCCGCCGGATGCGGTCTGTTGTCTGAGAGCATTTCCTGAATGAAGTCTGCTGCTTCGCGCATCCTGTCGGCCGGCCTTCCGACCGTAGGTGGGCAGAATCCCTTCATCAGTTTTTCTGCTGTGGATTCGATCTCTTCTTCGAAGGTGATACCGCTCTCGCTGATCCTGAAAGCTATCCCGGTGCCCAGCGGAGACAGGTTCGATTTCGCCTGGACAAAATATCTTTTGTCCTGCTCTTTCGGATCCCGTAGAAGCATCATTACACTTCTTACGGATCCGGAGATATCAATGGAACCTGTGACACGGTACAGGGCTTTCAGACCTTCTGCCTTATTTAGGTGTGAGATGGCTACGATCGCACACCCGGTATCCTTAGCGACCTGAGCGAGGCAGCTGAACTGGGGACGGACCTCATTGGCTGCGTTCATGTTTACATTTCCGATATAAGCGCTGATAGGATCCAGGATCAGGAGCTTTGCTCCTGTCTGAAGGATAGCTGATCTGATACGTTCATCTGAGAAGGTGAGCCGTTTCTTATCTTCCCTGATGAAGAACAACCTCGTGCGGTCGCCTCCGGCTCTGATGAATCTGGGAATGATCGTATCTTCCGGATCATCTTCTGTCGTCTGGTAGATCACTGTGATGGGATCCATCTGTTCTTCAGGCTCAGCGAAGGGGAGGAGCTCGCCCCTTGTGAGTGTGGCAGCGATCGTCAGCATGAAAGTGCTTTTTCCTTCACCCGGATCTCCGGTGAGAAGTGACAGTTTTCCGAATGGGAAGTAGTTCTTCCACAGCCACCGGACAGAGACCGGATCGATCTCGTCTGCTCTGATCAGTTCCAAATCATCGCTCTGTTCCTTATGCTTCTGCGATTCGCTATGTCTTCGCAGAAGATTCAAAGCTTCAAAATTGTTCTTGTACAATGGACTCGAATAGAGTACACTGTCGTCAGAAGGTTGGGGTGATCGCTCATCATTTGTTGCAGCAAATGATTTCGGAGCGGTCATTTCGTTTTCTTGCATTTATTCATTCTCCTTTCATACCTCCGAGAATTACTGTAATCAAATTGATGTTTTCAAGCAGGTCTTCGTCTACGGACTGACCTGCTTCTATTCTTTTTAACTCATTGAGGATCGCTTCCATATGATCTTTCAATGCTTTATACACTCTGGGGTTTCCTTGGACGACGATATCTCTGTTGAGACATCTCCTGTAGCAGTATTCCTGCTTCGGCAAACCTGAGAGAGCGACTGCGGTATTGATCTGCTCGTTTTCTTCAGGGGACACCCTGAATCCGACAGTGATATTCCTGAAGCGGTTGTACTTGTCGACATTTTTCTTGAACATATCAGTTGGTTCCTTTCTGTTCCTGCAATTTGTTTACCATCTCTTTTTGAACTGATGGAAATAGGTGAGAGTATCTGTAAGTAATCTCAATAGCCTCGTGGCCTACCCGTTCTGCAATTGCCAACGGCGTGAATCCCATATTGATCAGCAGGCTGATGTGACTGTGCCGGAGATCATGGATGCGGATCGTCTTGACTCCCGCGAGCTTGGAATACTTTTTCATTTTCAGAAGCAGGTAGTCTTTGCTCACTGGGAACAGCCTGTCGTTGGGATCGATGTGATACTGAAGAGAGATGTATTCTTTAATTTCCTCAGCCAGAAACGAAGGGAGAGAGACTGTTCGTACGCTCTTTTTTGTTTTCGGCTTGGTAATGACATCTTCACCATGGATCCGGTGATATGTCTTCGTGACGGAGAGCGTTTCGCTATCGAAGTCGAAATCTGACGGAGTCAGCGCCAGAAGTTCTCCTTCTCTGATCCCGGTCCAGTACAATACCTCGAAGGCGTAGTATGAGAGTGGATCATCCATGGCCTGATAACTGAACTTCTCATACTCTTCCTTAGTCCAGAAATCGATTTTTACTTCATCCTCCGATCCCATATTTCCTGCTTTGCGTGCTGGATTGCTCGGAAGATCATAGTTGTTGACCGCATAATTGAATATGCAGCTGAGTTGGTTGTGGATTGTCTTGAGATAACTTTTGGAATAGTGTTTTCCGTTTTTATCCTTGTGGTCGATCAGATTATTCTGCCAGGCTATGACGTCCCTTGATGTTATTGATCTGACAGAGCGATTGGCGAAATACGGCTTGATATGAGCGAAGATGACGTTTTTCTTCATCTCATAACTGCTTTCCTTCAATCGGGGCTTCATAGATGTAAGATACAGATCGATAAACTCTGACATTTTCATATCCATGCTGGCATCTTGCCTCAGAATGAAGTCGTCTTCCCACTGCATGGCCTCGCGCCTGGTGATAAAGCCTCTTTTGCATTTCTGCTTTAGCTTTCCTTTTAGGTCTGTATAGCAGACCATCACATACCATTTTCCGGTACGCTTATCTTTGTACACCGGCATCGTTGCTTTCCTCCGTGAAAAACCTTTTCATGAAATAGTTGCGGTCTGTACGCCCCTGGATCACGATCAGGCCTTTGGCCTTAAGCTCTTCATTGAGCATGCGGATGTACTTGTAGCTGGATCCTTTTGTGACACCGAGGATCTCGGCCACTTCGTCTGGGTAGATAAATCTTTTTTCCATTTTTTCTCCTTTACTTTTTTCTGCACAAATACTTCTTTCGTGTCGGAATACTTGCTGAGTCGCCTTCCGAGTCGCCCGGGCGAGGATACCGTCCCGGGCTGTGCGTCCCGGGTTTCGGCGGTTTTACTATGTGGAAACCTCCCACAACTTAAACCTAAATAGGTAAGTACTGGCTATTATAATATTCAATAATAGTTAAGTCAACACCTAAATAATTACGAAATTTAAACAGAAAACGGTAAATTCCATTGACGGACTTAAACGTATATGTTAAAATAGACGCAAGAATGATAAAGGATGGTAAATCCTGATAAAACTGCATAAAATATCACGGAGGACATATTTATGTCTGTTGGCAGCAGAATTCGTCATTTTAGACAAAAAAATCATTTAAAACAGAAAGAACTTGGGTTGATGATTGGGCTTTCAGATGTGTCTGCAGAGGTCAGAATTAACCAATATGAGTCCGGAGCGAGAACTCCGCGGCCTGATGTTCTCCAAAAACTTGCAGATGTGTTTCATGTTTCACCTCGTGCATTGATCGATTCAGATGTCTATTCTGGTATTGGATTTATGCATACGATGTTTGCCATTGAAGATACATACGATCTGGAAGTCATGCGTATGGGGACAGATGTTGTTGTGCGTTTCAAGGATGCGAGCGCAGCAAACATGGATCCGACTTCTACAACACCCGCTGTGGAGACTTGCCTGCTTGAATGGGCCACGAAATATATGAGCTGGCAGAACGGGGAAATTACCAGGGAAGAGTATGATTCCTGGCGGTACAATTTCCCGGAGGAATACCTGAAAGAAGTCGAAGAGACATTCACAGAGGAAAAGATGCCATCTCCTTATATGGAGAAGTACATATCCCTGAAAAAAGAGTTGGCCCAGTGCAAGTAACTAAACTGTTGATGCAATAAAAAAAGCCTGATTTAAATGCCATTTCTTGACATCTAAATCAGGTTTTTTAAATACTGTACAGTATTTAGAGTGTGGTTGTTATTATCAAATTATTATCAATTTGACTTTTGAGAGCCCGCAAACCCTAGTAAATACAAGGGTTTCCGCGATTCACTCAACTATTCCCACTCTTTACCTGTTTTTATGGCTTAACTAAATATAGTTAAGTGAAGTGCGTATATTGTACAAAAAATAAACATAATAAGTTATATCGGATGCGTGTGGTTGTTATACTTTATCCCAATTGTTATCAGGAGGGGATAAAGTGTATCAAATGTTATTTGGGCTATTTAGGTATGAACTGCGTTCATACCGCAGATTTGTTTCGATGCTGTTCTTTTTGTGCTACAAGCAAATAGCCATATATACTGGCAAAAAAGTGATTTCGTCTTTTATGTAAAGATCAGCTGTATGTAAAACAAATGCCTCGTTTGTTTGCTCAGAATATTTTTTTCTAAATTTATTCAGAGAGGAAAGCGTATAGTTCTTTCCGGATTTAACCTCAATCGGTGATATATTGTGTCGATTTGTTATCTTGCTCTTTGCCACCAGAAAATCGATTTCCATTCTACTATCTTTATCTGTCCGCGAAGAATTAGAGTAGAAGTACAGGTTATGACCATTGGCAACAAGCATTTGAGACACTATATTCTCAAAGATCATTCCTTCATTGACTTCTAACTTACCAAACAGTAGTTTCTTATAAATCTCTTCTGATACAATCCCGTTCTCATCAAATGCATGGCTGATTAGAAGTCCGGTGTCTCCCATATACACTTTGTAAGAAGAATTGTCTCGGTTAAGTTTTAGTCCTATATTGGGCTCAGTTGAATTGAAACACACATTTGCTATCATCGAATCCTGAAGCCAAAGGAAAGAGTTTTCGTAATCTCTAAATCGAGATCCTTTACCCAAAGAAGAAAGGGTAAACTTCTTTTCGTGTTTGGATAGTTGAGCAGGAATCTCATCAAAGATGCTTTCAACTTTTTTTTCATAACCTGAAGCGTATTTCTGGATGTCTTCTCTATACAATGTAAGGATATCTCTTTTAACAAGGTCGGCAGTTTCGAAGTCACCAGATTCGATATATTCTTTTACAACTTGAGGCATGCCACCGATAATAACATATTCCCTGAAGAGGGTCATGATTTTGCGATGCAAGGCCTGTCCTAGTGGTTTTTTCTCCTCAAAGCAATTCCTTATTATGGGTATGATCAAGTCTTCGCCTTTCGCCCATAGAAACTCTTCAAAGTCCATAGGATACATTTTGACGTGGCGCTCTTCAGATGGAATTACAATATTTTTTACATTTTTCTTTATCGACATCAAGGAACCGGTCTCAATATAGTCATATCTGCCATCTGCAACAAGATATTTGATTGCTGCTCTTGCTCGCGGATACAATTGAACTTCGTCAAAAATGATTAGAGATTCTCTTTTATACAGTTTCACATTAAAAGCAGCAGACAAATACATAAAAAAGCTATCGAGATCTCGTAAATTCATATCAAACAAATCAGTAATCTCAGAACCGACCTGGTTGAAATCAATCAGAATGTATGACTTATAATGTTGTTTTGCGAATTCCTCAACGATATAGCTTTTTCCAACACGTCTTGCTCCATCAATGAGCAAGGCAGTTTTTCCATTGCTTTCCTTTTTCCATTTAAGAAGTTTTTCTTCAATTTTGCGTTTCATGAACATTCGGTATCACCCAATCAAGATATTTAACGCTTCAAAATTGCACCAAATCTAGCATTTTGATTATAATGCTTCTTGCGCCACAAAACAAGATATTGGATTTCGCAATACTGCACCAAATCAACATTTTTAAGCTGAGCATTGGGTTCCGACACATGTATCTGAAGTCGAACACAACCATTAGATTAAGTGATTATATTAGCAGGTTAAGACGTGATACAAAATAATCCTGATGCTCAATCAAGGAAGTACTTTTTTATGTATCTGATATTGTTTTTGATATCTTGCCTCCAGGAAGGCGAACAGTTTGCCGACGTCCAGAGCGTGCTTATAGTCGTAATCTGCCTTCTGCCTGGCCACATAGCCGTGTGCGAGAAGGTAGTCGTAGATTTCGTCCCGGAATGGGTTTTCCCGTAAATCTTTTTCTGCCATGATGATTCCTCCTTTATCCGCCGAGGTCTGGCACCCTCAGCGGCGGGAGTAAAACTAAACAGTTTTCACTATTTTATATGACGGCGTCTGATCTCGATTATCAAAGGCATACTTGATGTCTGTATTTGGATACTTTACAAAGTCATCCCATGTAACAACATAAATGTAACCATTCTCAATATTGCTCTTCAGTATTGGGAAGAGGTCATCTTTATCATAGTACTCATAAGAGCCTTGCTTATTTGGAAGAATAACCGCAAGAATAGCATTATTGTGACTAGTGCGATCATGGCGTGTCGTTTCACGTAGAGAATAAGATATTTCCCACGGTATCCACTGTGATCGTTGCCATTTGCCTCTTTCTTTCATATTAGGAGAAATTAAGACGATTGTTACGGAGCTATCATATATCTTGTTTTTAAGATGCCCCCATATACGGTCTTCACTCCAAGCCGAGATATCTTCATCACTGTTTTCACCTTTGTAGATATCATCAGAAGAAAGTACCTGGTTTTTTATTTTATCAACATAGTCACAGGGCCATGTTGGCTGAGTTACATATGGCAATACTTTAACATCATTGTCCTTGTACTTATATGAAACAAACACTTTTCTACCCATTATAGTACTCCTTTTAACTTAAGAATATAGACAGCAACAAGGATTCCAATCATGGCTGGGTAGAACAGCCATATACTCGGAGACTTGACACAATCCCATACCCGTGATTTGGCTGATTTATTATCCCGTGTAAGCTCCATCGAGAAATCAACCGGATGTTCGTCTTTTCGAACCTGGTCAAACAAAAACCGATATTTCTTCTCCAGTTTCAAGTAATAAATATCGAGCAAGGCAAACAGCAGCACCGGAACAAAGGAAAGTGCAAGAACAGTCGGGTGAACATCGCAATATGTAAGTGCTGCAATGCCGGATACGATTGTAGCTGCAAAGCCCTTAAATATGGCAGAAGCTGTAGACATTCTGCTGATGGGCTCTTGGATCATCTGTAAATACTCCGCTTTGCCTTCTGTCATTTCTTCTCCTTTAACTTTATCCATTCCCCGCTGTGAGGAAACTCTTTTACAGTCCAATCTCCTTCAACCTGCCCCAACGAGAACTTGTGAGCACGGTTCTTTTCATCGTAATATCTCAGCACGATCTCATCAAAAGGCGGAATATCTGAACTTGCTTTGAGCAAAAAATGGCAATCCATCTTTTTAATTTCAGTGCCGCCGAGTGAAAGAGAATAACTCCCATCATTTGCATATAAATAGAGGCCCTGACCTTTGATATCAGACCTGTTGCTCTGAATCAGCGTTGCCAACTCTTTACCCTTGGAAACAAGCAGCAGGTTGATATCTCTTAGGATTCGAGTGCTATTTGATAGATTTTGTATCTCTATCCAAAGCGGAACATTCAGAAATATGCCGTCTGAATTCCTGTGAAAGCCCCATGTATGAGAGCCGGTTGGACGATCATACACAGCCTTGACATAAATCTCTACCTTTCCGGCTCTATCGAGCAAACGCTGTACGATAATTATTCCTATACTGGATAGAAAGCTTATTACTGCCCCGACAATTGTTGAGAGCCAATCCATATCACACCTCTATCTTTCCAGTTACCGCCTCATAGATTAGGCTTTGGCGGTATTCTTTGAGTTTATGAATCGTAGAATCGTTATTTCCAATAATTCTGTCGAGTTTCCCACATTCAGAGTCCAGAAATGCAACAATCTCTGCTTGCTCATCAAGTGTTGGGGGAAGTGCGAAGACGAGATTATTGTACTTCTCTGCACTGATATTTTGGATAGTTGCCTGAATAAAGATTTGCTGCGTCCACTGTTCATACGCCTTTGTAAGCGTATACTCTCATAGAATATTGCTTCTAATAGAGGAGCTACGGTTAACAAATCATCATAAATAGTCACTTTAGTATCTCCTTAGTAGTTAACCCTATCAAACGAACTAGATAGGTGCAAGTTATATTAACTGCTTATGCAGGTTTTCTTTGTCGAAATATATGCATCAAATCACTTGTATTTTACACTGTTCCTCTTATGCGAAATCAGGAAGTTTGTTCCTGGAATGCACAGACAGGTGTGATAAACCATAATCACAGTCGAAATAACAACACCCAAGAGTGGTAATTATATCCACATTCCCAAGTGCGGTTTGGGATAGATACAATTCCAAAATCATTAAGCACGCCATGGCATCTACACAGTTTTTCAAGTGTGCAGTCTGGAAATAGTTTCTTCTATTGTGCTTGATTTTGTTGTGATCTTCCCACCAAGACATTCCTCTAAGCTGATCTTCTGTTTTGCCATTCTTGTTTGTCACTTGAACAACAGTCCAGTTTTGTAAAGGTTGAAAAGATTGATATGGGGTTCGTATCAGAGTGTCTCCAATATGGGGGTAGTTAGATTTAATCTCTTTTGTTATTCGAACAATATTTGCATTCCATGGAATCTTTAATCCAGCTTCGACACACAAGGTTTTTGCTATTACCTCAAATTCAGATGATACAAGCAAGAGTATCTTTGCAAATTCATTAGAAAAAGTTCCTGCATTGAGCATCATCCCAGCAGTGCCTATCGAATGATCCACATATTGCTCTGTGTCTTGTAGTTGCTTCGCTAAAGAGCGAAAGTAATACCAATTATTCTTAATATCAACCTCTGTCATCATGACCCTCAAACCATGATTTTGCACTTCTTTTATGTTATCTGTTTCCACTATCTTCACGTGTTGCAACAAATCGCACAAGATAATTGCTGTTTGATTTCCCTTTATTTATTATCTGTTTCATATACGAATAATTATCGCTATATCGTCGTTATTCATATTATAAACTTATATCGCTTTTAAGCATGGTAAATTCATAATTATGTTAAAACAGAAGGAGAGCAGAACAAGAGCTGCACATGGTTTATTAAAACATATAAGTAATATGGTGACTGTCGTTAGTGTGAACAAACAAAAGTAACCTGCCCGCTTTTGTGCGCAAGAGATATCTTGCTTTTTAATAATATATACGAGACATAACATAAAGAATAATGTAACAACCAACAGAGCATTATTATTAATAGCAACTGTTTTGTATATCGATATCATGCATGCCCACATAACAGCGCCGCATAGGGTACACCTTATTGGCGTAGAAGCATGCCATCCTCCAATTATATTCCTTAATATAGAATATGAAACAAGGAAGATGCCTGTTTCCACAATTGTATTCGATAGAAACGCAAAGGTTAGCCAAAGGCCATAATTAATCATGTTGATTAGAAGCGCAGTCATCCCATATTCGTGGATCTCTCTGTCATCTTCCGAAATGATTCCATCTGACACAAGAGTATTTGCATACAGTTTACAGATCTTATTTATCATTTTGATCACTCTCCCAATAGAAGAGATTGCATTTTTGAGCAGAAGCATCTATAACGATCTCAACAGGAACAGCTGCCTGGAATACAAAATAATCCTCTGAAATATCAATAGATGAAAATCCGGAATTGCTTTCAAGAACGCTATCTATTATTTTTAGTCCAAGTCCATGACCCGGGTCTTTTTTGGAAGATGCTTTTAGATTTAATGTTTCCGGATCAAATGTGTTTTTCATTCTCATAATAAATTGATAATGATTCTGGTATGTGGAAAAGTAAATGTGCTTTTGATCTTTAGCAGAACGCTCGCATCCTTCTATCGCGTTTTCCCACATATTGCCTACGATACTGCACAAGTCAACCGAAAAGTCTTCTTTTAAAGTCGGAACCTGAAGCTCTAAAGATACGCTTATTCCTTTTGATAGTGCCTCAATGGTATAATCCCCAATTAGACTGTCAAATAGAGTATTACCGGTATCTATCGGGACTGGTCGCTGAATTACATTATCGCTTATCTTGTTTACATAATTCATAACGGCTACGTCATTTGATTTCTGGGCAAGATCACGTATAGCCCTGTAATGTGCTTATTGGCATCATGTTTCCATTTCTCCAGATTCGAACTATATTCCTGAAGAGAAGTCAGGTGCTTTTTTTCGGATTCAATACGCTGCACCATAAGCGAACTTTCGCGAATCGTTTCATCGCGTTTATTTAAAGAAATAAAGAGATATATGTACACAGCGTTAATCGCACAAAGCAAGAAAGTTGCCAATAATAGATAGTTATCTGAAATGTGATCTTTGGCGAACAGGTTTGTCAATAATACTAGGGAAAGCCAGCTTAGCGTTGGGCAGAGCAGAAGAGGGATGGTGAGTGAAAGCGGAGAAGATATCAATAAACGCTTTTTTTGAAGCCAGAAAACTATGACTGAAAGAACCGCTCTGGTAACCACCATTAAAAAAGGTTGGACCAGGGGCTTCTTCATTTCTGTTTGGGGCTTATTTTTTTCACAGCCCCTTTCCGTGTTATTTACTGACTATTTTCTGGCGCCGCATCCGGATCATTCGTCGTAGGCTGCCTGATCCACGATGGTCTCGTCCCAGGCGGCCTGATCGACCACCGTCTCGTCCCATGCCCCCTGATTCACGACGGTCTCGTCTCACGCGTCCTTGACGATGACCGTCTCGTAATGGCCGACTTCCTCTTTGACAAGATCTGTCGTGACCCAGGACCTGTCATGACCCGTTCCTACATCATATTGGTCTTGATGGACTCCTAACTCAGCATCTGAAGAAAATGATGCACCGCATTCACAATGATGAGTATAGGAGTAGAACAAAAGACATGTTCATGCTTCATCAAATGAGGCTTGAACATGTCCTTTGTATATTTTATCAAAACCAGAGCTATCTGTTTGGAGCAGATGGATGTCATTTCTTTAAGAGTTCGCGGGAAATCTCAACAAATAGCGCTTTTGCTTCTGCCGCATGTGTGTTTTTTGAGACAATATATTCATCCAGTTTGAGTATTTTCTCTTTCAAATTTTCATCTGCATATGCAAGAACCGGACCCAGTGCTTTCCCATAATCGCTCTTAGAACTGTCTCTTGAATCAGTTAAGTCTCTGCCAACAGCAGCCAGATAAGAACCGATTTCTTGGTTCTTCTTCTTGCGATTTTCGGTATGGATGGTAATGCAATTGTTAATTATTAAGGTCAAAAGAGTGGTACACATTGTAACAAATGACATTACAATTGCTACAATGGCACTAGAATCTAACTTGTTAATTAGATCGTTCATGAACAACCTCCTGATGTTAAGTCTAAAAACATTTACCACAAGAAAGATGTATGACTGTTAAGGTGTGATATTCTAACAAAAAACAGGACAAAAATCAAAGTTAACGTGAGCGATTTTGCAAATTATCAAAAAACGCTCACGTTAAATCATTATTTATCGTAAAATTATTGTTCATATAGCACCTCTATTCTTGACACTATCGATTATAAACATCTTAGCAATGCTCCTCTTCAACGATTTCTATATACCATCTTGCAAGTAATGCATACCTGTATAATTTTGGTACTTGGCAAGCAATGCAGACTCGTAAGAGTCTACGCATTTTGCACCAAGTCCGGCTATGCTTTCAGAACTTGGCGAGTAGTGTCCCGATCCGGATCGGAACCACTTTCGCCAATTCTGGCTTGTTGGGATAATCCCAAACCCTTATGATCGCACAAGTGCGAGCTGAGCATTGGGTTCCGACACATGTATCTTAAGTCGAACACAACCATTAGATTAAGTGATTATATTAGATTCATAAAAATATTGCAGAGGAATGATAAAGAGATAAGACCGCTATAATGACTATTTGAACACATAAAACAGAGTGATATTAAAAGAAACAATATGAGACAGATTACACCAATCGATTTTCTTTTAGAAGACAACTCTTTTTTGTGCAATAAATACAATAAGCATGCGGCTAAAAGCAAGGTGAATAGTAGTTGAAACTGAGTGGAATAAGGTATAAAAATGTAGGCGATCATTACACATGCCCACATAAGTATTCCGCAAAGTAAACAAGCGAGAGGGGTTTTGGCGTGTCGCCCCCCAATAATATTTCTAAGCGGAAGATAAAAGATAAAGAAAATAACGGTCTCTTTCGCGAGACTGAAAATGAAACCAAGAGCAAGAAAAACACTATAGTTTACTAGGTTTACTATAAGCGCAGTTAGGCCATAACTATATATTTCTTTTTGGTCTTCAGAAATAATGCCGTGATCCACTAAAACTCTGGCATATGCACGGGATAAACTTTCAATCATGTCAGTAATTCTTCCAGAAGAATATGTTGAGGGGATCAATATTATCGTATGATTCACTTTTGTAAGGCAGAGCGATATATATGGTGTAAGAGTCTTCGCTTGTTCTTATGGAATAAAAGCCATCATTTTTTTCAAGTAATCGGCTGATGATTTTTAATCCAAGACCATGCCCTGGTTCACTTTTGGATGTTTCTTTATCAGTTGTTTCAGAGCAAGAATTTGACATTTCCATCATAAAGTGGTTATGGGATATGGTGGTTCGAAAAAGAATATGTTTGGGCTCACAAGTGGATCGAAGACAACCCTCTATCGCATTTTCCCAAATATTGCCGACGATGCTGCATAAATCTGTTTCTTCAACGAAGTCTAGAGGGGGAACCATAAGTTCTAGGGATACTTGTATTCCTTGAGAAGTGGCTTTGCCGCAATAACTGCCGACCAAGCTATCAAAAAGGGGATTTTTTGTATTAACTGGTTGCGGCGTTGAAAACAAGTCCTTTTCTATTTTTGTTATATAATCAACGGCCTGCGAGGTCTTGTCATTTTTAACTAGACCTAGGATAGCCTGTAGATGCTTATTGATATCATGCTTCCATTCAGAAAGGTACGTGTTGTAAAGTTTTACGGAGTCATAATGCCGTCTATCTGCGTCTAACCTTTGAATGATGAGGTTATTTTCATTAATTGTGTTATCCTGTTTCTTAAGATTGATGAATAAATAGACATATACAGCATTTATGGAACAGATTAAAACAGTGCTTATTATCACGTATGAATCATAGATACGACTTTTAGCGAAGAGATTCGTCAACAGTAGAAGAGAAAACCAACTTAGAATTGGACATAGCAAGAGCACTAAGTTTTGTTTTTTGGATGCAGAGAATAGGAGGTGTTTTTTTCTCAATCCAATTATTACTGTAATTAGGGTAACTCTAGTTATTACCATAAGATATAACCTAATAGCCCCAGGTTCATAGATTACGTTGTTTGGAACATCACGCAGCATTTTTAAAACTAGGGTACTGTGGATCATATCATTTCCAAAAAAGAGAATCTGCGTGAATGCAGTCCAAAAGATCTTAGTGGACAGACTTCCTTCGGTAAAAAGGAGAGTAAATGCAAGTAGTGAAACTGTCAGAGCGAGAAGCATCTGAAAAATAGAAGAACAGAATCTGTTGGCCAGCGAACAAACTAAGGAGAGAATGAGAGTGGATACTACCCATACCCATCTACTCTGATGCTTCATAGATAATGATGAAGTTATTAGGCGGAGGATCAGAAAACTATCCAAAACGTTTATCAGAATTTCCAATATTGACCAATACAGTGTGGGGGAATTCATTAAATCATACCTTTTCTAAGCCAAATAGTTTCTTTTTGAGATTATCAGAATAAAATCGACCTATGGGAATTATATCTGTGGTTCCTTCTAGTTCGATTTTGTTTGCAGTAATTCGACTTATATAATTTGTGTTTACGATAAAACTTCTGTGACACCGGATCAATGAAGTTCCGGGAAGTTGTGATTCAATTTCTTTGATACGTACCAGGAAACGCTCCGAACCGTCAGAAAGAAAGACGTCAGTGTATTTCCCAAGGCAGCTAATGTAGAGAATTGACCGGGTCGATATGAGGCGATGTCCGGATCGATAGGGAAAACATAATGTTTTTGAGTTATAATCACCGATGCGTTTTTCTGTTTCATCAAGGACCGAGAACAGTTGGCTTTTCTCTACTGGCTTAAGAATGTAGGAAATGGCATGCGCTGCATAACCATCAAGCGCATACTCGCTGAAACTGCTGATAAAGGCTATAGTAGCATCGCAACCTGCTTCACGGAGAACTTTTGCAAATTTTATTCCGTTATTTTCTCCTATTAGAATATCCAATAAAATAAGGTCATACGGAAGCACTGAAAGTGGATCTACATCTTTCAGTGTGTTTTTTATTTGATAATTAATCTTACAATGATTTCGCTCTGCCCATTCGAGAATTATAAATTCGATTGAATCGGTAACTGCTTTATCATCGTCAACAATCAATATATTCATGTCCATAAAAGAATTATACCATTCAATCGTAAAGCAATATTTTATTGTTCATGCTGTCTGTTCCCATAATTATGTCGTCTGTTCCATGTGGATAACATTTTTAGGATGATATGGCTTAGTATAAAATCAACAAAATAACAGGAAAGGAGGGGGGGGGGGTGTACAAAATGCTCAAGTTATTGTCTGATATTACTTTTATTGCTGCATTAGTGGCAGCAAGAATCCCATGCTGGGGACCTATCTATCAGCCTGAAACGCCGAGTTCGATTCAGTAATTCCCAAAAAAGCAGAGAGCAGATTATATTGGGCTAGAATATTTGTCTGCTCTCTATACAATTTATCTTTTAGCGCTGTAATCAGTTGCATTACTAATACATATGTGTACGCCTCAAAGGCCATTCAATGAAAAGAGATAAGTATTATTCATTAACTTAGGATGCTATTGATTGTAACAAACAAAGCATGAAGTATACATCAGTACCGACTGGTAGGAATACGTCCCACGTGCAATTATCAATAAAATCGAAAAGGGCATACTTAAATGAAACACAATAAAATGGCAAAGCTAATCCTGGCTATATTTACATGTTTTAGTATTATCATATCATTTCCATATTGTAGTTGGGCGGAAAGACCGCCGGAATACTATGATTGTTCTAGTGAGCAAGCTAATGCTGGTACGAAAGACACTAGTGAAATTGGATCTCAAAATCCAAATGCAGAAGGTGCTTTTTCTGTTGAAAATGATTCAGAATATGCAATATTGGACGACGATATAGATAATCATCTACCTGATGATAGCTCTTTGAATATCGAGGAGAGTGAACTCTTAAGTAATGAGATCGATGAAATCATAATTGGAGAAGTATTTGAACAGTACTCGGACTATTTTTCACAGGAACACGATTTATCAGACTTGACAAATAAAGACCTAGCGACAAAGTGTCTTTTAGATGAGAAAAATGATTTATATGTAATACAAGATAACAAATTGGTGCTTTTAGATTCCAATGTGTCATATAAATGGCTTTCAGATGATATTCTATTCTATATTGTGGGGAACCGCACAGTTTTTCTATATGATTATTTGATTGATAAAAAAACAGATTTGTATACCTCCTCAGAGAATAACGTTAGTAATGTATATGGTAATCGAGATGTCCTGTTCTTTGTGGAGGGAGCGACTGTTAAAAGATTGCATATCCCTACGAATGTGGTTGATTCTGTTGGTCAAGTAAATGGCAAAGTTGTATTTTTCGAGGCAGTGACATCGAACAAGGTAGTACTTTCTATTCTTGGGCCATCATTTGTTGATTGCGATAATATTCTTATTCCTTCAAAAGAGGTTTTTTATCAGCTTGAATGCTCGTCTGGACTACTAACAGAAATGCCGCCAGACTACGATCCTTACATCGGAAGAGGAATAATGCAGAGTTATGATAGCACATATGTAGTCAATGGATGTACACTTCCTTTCGGTATATACACAATTGGTCGGCATTTCAATAGTTCAAATACTGACTTATCAATTCCTTCAACTGACTGTACACACCATTCTTCTGGTTGCAGTTATGACGGTGCTTGTGGATGTACCTCATATTATCTTGCTATTCAATGCCATGGCTTTGCTCGTTTTATTTTTAACTATATTTGGGGATTCGATTTTGACGCTGATCAAGCGCTTACATTTAATAGACAGCTTTCTTCATCCGAGTGGGCTGCTGTATCACCAGGGACGTGCGTAAGATCAGAAGGTAATCCAGGTCACTCTTGGATTGTGCTCGAAAACGCTAATAATGTTATTACGCTATATGAAGCAAACAATCCAAGCGGGACATGTAAAATCGCGATTCGTTCTTTCAATTATGCTAATAACCCGGGATGTATGGGGACTGTGTACTATTACACAAACCCATCTGTTCAACATCCACACTCATGGTCAACATCGTGGTATTACAATAGTGATGGTCATTTTAAGGTATGCACATGGCCAGGGTGTACTGCAACTACTACACCTGAAAACCATTCATTTGGTGCGTATATTAATGACGGTCAATCTCATCACCGAAGTTGTACGGTATGTGGTATGATGACTTCACCTGAAAGCCATACTTACAACAGTCATTATGAAAGTGTTGACTCTTCTACACACAAAGCATACTGCGTTTGTAATGCATTTGCCACAATTAATCACAGTTATACTTATACAAATGTGAATAATACTATTCATCAAATAGCTTGTTCTTTGTGCTCGTATTCTGAGTATAAAGCCCATTCCAAATACGTAAACTACACCTCATCAGAAAACCATTATTTGTCCTGTGATAAGAATTGTGGATATTCTGAAATGCAAGCACACACAAAATCTTACTCAAGTAATAATTCTGGAACACATAATGTTTGCTGTACATATAATTTGTGCAATTGGTCAACAACTGAAACCCACTCGATACAGTATGTTTATTTAAATTCAAGTCAGCACAATAAAAAATGTACCAAATGCTCGTGGCAAATTTCGCAGAGTCATACCAAAACGTGGTCTCACACAAACACAAATCATACCTGGGCTTGTAGCGTATGTGGAAGTTCAAGCACACAGGCACATAGTGGTTGGGGTTATGGGTCTTGGATTAATGTTGCAACTTCTTCCGTGTGCAGAAGGAGAACAGCTACTTGTGGTACTGTTGGGTGTGGTTACAGTAAATGGGATTATGATTATACGCATGATTTTGCTTTTTTGACGAAGAAGTGTAAAAAATGCGGATACAAGAAGAATTAATTATAGTGGGAAAATGAGACGAACACTTGTAAAACTATGCTTTGTTATAATTTGTATCAGCACTATTTGTGTGCTTGTTTGTAGTCATGTGAAAAAAAGGCTCAAATCAGTTGTGATGAGTGATTCGAACGGTTTGGAGACCTTTGGCACTGGTGATGCAGTACAAGATGGCTCATCTTATGTAGACGATTCATTGTCGGGTGCGGAAATCGATAGCGAGTATTCCTCCCAGATTAACGGGGAGGAACATCCACAGGCCTTTTCCAGCGAGACAATCGACCAGAAAGAAGAAACAGATAGCAATATTCCTCAAGATGCACCGGAAAACAATATGAAGGATGATTACATGGAATCATATCAGGAAGAAAACAGCTATTTGTGGTTAAGTGATCTTAGTAATGAAACGCAAATCGAAACAGATCCCACTGTAATCG
>Ga0256404_1004978_pt1 | contig 24195 bp, 19 predicted proteins | sample RumenRJG_01DNA_FD_185990 | JGI IMG/M metagenome (GOLD analysis project Ga0256404, IMG submission 185990) | Bovine rumen microbial communities from Lethbridge, Alberta, Canada - RJG_01 | ecosystem: Host-associated > Mammals > Digestive system > Stomach > Rumen | place: Canada: Alberta | collected... | reverse complement strand
TAAGTTCGACTAAATTCAGAGGGAGTAAAAACTCCCTCTGAATAAGTCTCACTTTATCAGGCGTCCCAGCGGGATGCGCTCGAGTCGTAGCTCCTGCGCAGCGCTTTCTATGCGGTCCAGACAGGTCCGGACCGCGTCCAGCTCGCCATGCGGTGCGTACACCTCGGCAAATGTGCGGTCCTCGAGCTCCAGCAGGCGGAGGCGGGCCTTGTCGTAGGCATCGGCGGTGACCGCGTCGACCTTCTGCTCGAGGCCGTTCAGCTTTTCCGTGTAGGCATCCTTGATTGTGTCCGCGATACCGCAGCCGAATATCCCTTTGACGAAGCGCACGACCGAGTGCCCGTACGACGTCGCTCCCAGGAGTCCGGCGGCGAGCCCTACGGGCCCCAGCATCGCCATCGCCCCTACACCGAGCAGGCCGCCGAGGGCGAACTGCCCGACTGTCGTGGAAAATTCACCCTCATCCATGCCGGTCTCTATGGTCAGGGCGGTATTCTCCGCCTCCGGGAGCTGCTGCAGGGCTTCGAAGAGATGCTCGTACTCGATGAACATCATGCGGCGGCGGTTCGAGCGCACCAGCAGGTCGATGCTGGCGGCGAGAGACTGGCGCAGCCGGTCGAACTCCTGTGTGAAATAATCCTGCTCGAACACCTTCTCGGCGATGAATTGCTGTCGTTCCTCGCCCTCGAGCTCGTCGATCTTGTCCTCGTAGGTCTTGGCCTTTTGCACGATGCGCCTCAGCTCGCTGACGAAGAAATCTTTGATCTGTGCGGTGGCCGTCTCTCTGGCTGCCGCCACCTCGCGTTCCCAGGCGTCCTTCCGCTCGCGGTAGTCGCTGTCGGCCGCTGCGAGCTCCTGGCGCAGATCCTGCAGGGAGGCTTTTGTCCGGGCCTGTACGGCGGCGATGCTTTCGCGGGCATCATCGAGCTGCATGCCGTTGGCCGTGAGGAAGAACTCGCTGCGGATGGCATCCAGGAGTGCCGGCAGCCCGCTGGCCGCCAGGGCCTCCTGGTCATCCCGCTCGATCGCATCGCTGGCTGGTTTCGCGGCGAGGGGTAGTATGGTTTTGAAATGATCGCCGTAGACTTCGTGGGCCCGCTGCAGGACGCGCTGCTCTCCGTGCTGTTGCTTCCGTACGTTATCGATCTTGTTGAGGACCGCGATCGTGCTGCCGAATTTCCGACCGAACCGCGCCTCATTCTCGAGCACGGCCTTATGAGTGCTGCCATCCTCGAGGCGATCGGCGGGAATGACCCAGAGAATGCCATTGGCCTTTTGGAAATAAGCCTTCTCGGTATTCTCGACGCGACGGTGCAGCAGGGTCTGACTCGTCCCCGGCGTATCGACGAGACTGAAATGCTGCAGTAACTCGCTGCCGTGTACGGGCCAGTCAATCTCGATGACCGGACTCTTGTAGCCGTACTGGCGCTCGATCTTCTCGTAGGCCTCCTGGCGGGCCTGACCGCTCAGATTGCGCGCCAGGGAGCGCCGTTCCTGCTTGATGCGCTGCTGAGCGGCAGCGGCCCGGTCCTCCTCGGTGGCGGCGATGTGCTCCGCCTCGGCGATGGAGCAAAGGCGCTCCGGGGCCTCGGCATACCGCACGATGGCCTGATCCGTATCAGCCGCGCGGAATACATCGATTTTCCAGGTCTTGGCCGTGAAAGCGATGGGAGCGACCTCCTGCCCGACCAGCGCATTGATGACGGATGATTTGCCGGCGTTGCCCATGCCGATGACGAAGAGGCGGAACGGCTGGTCCAGGCTGGCCGCCTGGCTTTTCAGGTCGATGAGTGGGGTGGCGAGCTCCTCTTTCCACAGGGGCAGCTTGCCACGGGAATCATCATCGATCCAACGGTCGAGAGCGTTCAGATCATCCGCCGCCCTGGACAGGCGTTTCTCGAGGCGGGCCTTCGTATAGCGGCGGCTCTCGCGGTCGTATATAGGACGCAGCCGCAGGTAGAAGGCCAGCAGCTGCTCACTGGCCCTCATGACTGCCGCTCCCGGGTGAGCCACGTGAGCTGGGCGGTGATCTGCTCCAGCGTCGCCTGCTGGTGATCCAGCCGCTCGTTGATATCGTTGAACTTCTTCTCGAGGCGCAGCACATGGCTCTTGATTTTTTGCTCGGTCAGCGCGGTCTCCTGGGCGAATCCGGAAAAATCCGTCTGCAGCTGCTCGAGGGCCGGCGTCAGCGTGGCTTTAGCAGCTTGGCTGGCCGTTTTTGTCTGTGCCAGTATGGCCGAAGCCTGATGGCCGATCGTCGTGATGGACTGGAGATCGGATTTCATGCGCTGTTCGGTATCGCGGGTCGATGTCAGCAGCGTATTCAGCTCGCGCGAGGCCTGCGGCATGGCGTTCAGGAGCTCATTCGAGCTCGCGATGAGTGTCTGGAGCCTCTGCATGACCTGGTCATGGATCAGCGCGTTGGTCGTCTCAGTTGCGACCTGGGCCGATATGCGGCTGGCGACCTCCGTACCTATGGTATCGATCAGATTTTCGAATTCAGAGAGTAGTTCGTCTTTTGTTTCAGTCATCTTATCCATCCTTATGATTCAGACTTGTTGCTTATCCCATTCATTATACAGCAAATATAAATAGATAGAAAGAACAGGGACATCATCTGCTAATCTCACAGCTTTTTTGGCACAAAAACGGCTGTTGCCTGTCTATACTATAAACCAGATAGGGAAAGCTGATGGATATAAGGGGGCCTTATATATGGAAGAAAGAAAAGCAAAGAATCCCACGCTGCTGCGTCAGCTCAAGGGGACGCTCGCCTCAGTTGCCGACTCGCTCGGGCGGCAGGCGGACTACTATGCGAATACGCCCGAGGGACAGGCGGATGTCCGTGAGGCTGTCGATCAGGCTGGCCGTCTCGTCGGGGCGGCCGGGAGCCTGGCCTGGACCATCGTGAGCGGCGTCGGGCGCGGCATCGCGCGACGGGCCGGCGATTGCCTGAAGGCTACGGAGCAGGTCGCGCAGGGCGATGTCAAGGGGGCTGCCTCGACCGTCGTCGATATGGAGAAACGTCACCTGCAGAACATGGGACGGGCGGCCGGTGCGGCGGCTGGCGCCGTCGTCGATGGTGCTATGCTGACCGTCTACGACGAGGATGAGGCCGTGCGCTCCGAGCGCCGGGAGCGGATGAAGCGACGATTGAAATACGGTGCCGTCCTGGGCGGAGCGGCGCTGCTCGGCTACGAGCTGCTCGATGATGATGACGATCTATACGGCGCAAGGGTGGATGGGGTGGGCGTCGGAGATCATACAGGAGCGGTGCCGCCGTACGGCCACATTTGGGAGCCGGATGGCATCGCTGGTGACGGTGAACTGATGCCGGATGTCGATGTCGACGACCTGCCGGGCGTCGAGAATGGCTGTCTGGTGGAGCAGACACCGGCGAACGTGGAATATATCGCCGCCCAGGGCGAGATACCCGATGCCGAGCATCATATCGATGTCGAGCGCAGCCCCGCGGTGCGGGCGGAGTTCCTCGCTCAGCATGGCCTCGACGAGGTGCCGCCCGGCTATGAGCTGCATCATATCGTCCCGCTCTCCGAGGGCGGTGCCGATGACCCGGACAACATGGTGCTGCTGCCTGAGGGCGCGCACGCCGCCATCACCCGCGCCCATCGCCTCTACTATGGCTGGCCGGGCCCTGAGGCCTGGGACACATGAATCAGTTATGGATACTATATGGAAAGGATCGAGAACATCATGAGCGTCGTCTACCTGCTGTCAGCCCAGACCAATATGCGCCTCGCGGGCGGGCGCTTCATCATCGAGCGGGAGGGACACCGGCTCCGCAGCCTGCTGCTCGATGAAGTCGGGTGCGTCATCATGGGACGCCGGGCCGAGATGACCACGCCGGCACTCTGTGCACTGCTCGAGCGGGGCGCCGGCGTATTCTACGTCGATGGCCGCGGCCGCCTGATCGGACGTACCGGCAGCGAGTCGGCATCCTATGAGCGCTTGCGTGTACAGCATGAGAGCTTCCGTCAGCGGGGCCTGAATCTCGCGCGGGACATCGTCCGGCGGAAGATGACTGGTCAGATCGACCTGCTGCGTGGCTACGCGAAATCACATCGCATCGTCGCCCTGGCGCAGACAGCGAGGGAGCTGAAAATCTATCGCGACCAGCTCGTGCGGGCCGCGACGCCTGATGAACTGCGCGGCTACGAGGGACTGGCGGCGCGGGAGTATTTCGCCTCGTTCACGGAGCTACTCGATCAGGAACTCTGGCCCTGGACAGGACGGAACCGCCGTCCGCCGCGCGATCCGGTCAATGCCCTGCTATCGTACGGATACGCATTGCTCGAACGCGACGTCCGGCTGGCCATCATCGGTGCCCGCCTCGACGGCAGCTGCGGCTGTCTGCATGCGAACAATGGCCGGAAGGACAGTCTCGTATTCGATCTCATGGAGCCGTTCCGTCCGGTCATCATCGACCGGCTCGTCCTGCGCCTGCTGAACCTGCGCATATTTCATCCCGATGAATTCACCATCGACGAAGAGACCGGTTGCCGAATGGCGCCTGCGGCGCGCACGCGCTTTATTGAGTCGTACGAGGACTTCATGGAGCGGCCGGGAGCGCATTTCGCCGGACTCCCGGCGCGGGAATGGCTGCGTCAGGAGATCGCGGCCTGGGCCGCCGAACTCTATCGCACGGCCGACGTGCAGGCCTGAGGTGTCGGACATGAGATATCTGGTGAGCTACGACATCGAGGAGAACCGCATCCGCCGTCAGGTCCAGAAACTGCTGGAGACCTGTGCCCGCCGCCTGCAGAAAAGCGTCTACATCGCTGATCTCAGCCGCGGCGAATGCCTCGAGCTCAGGAGCAAACTGCTGGCCTGCCTGACGGACGCCAGCACCCCGCGCCTCCTGATCGCTCCGCTCTGCTCCGCCTGCGCGGCACGCGCATTCGTCCTCGGCACTCCGCTCGAGGAGAAAATGAACTGTGTGATTGTATGAGACGATGAGGGAGAGTCGATACATCCTGGCTAGGTATGGGACAAGCAGGATACATGAATTGTGACAATTGATTAAGTAATGGTGAAATTAAATTGACAACTAGTAAAGATATTGATATACTGAAAGAGGTAAAACCTCTGAGGCCCGCTGAAAATGGAGAGGTTTTACCGCGAGCTGGTCAGCAGCGAAACCCCAGGCCCCGCAAGGGCTGGAGGGCAATCAGGACGAGAAAGATTCCGTGCTTTGTGATATTACAAAACGCGGAAGTCGTCAAAATGCCCGAGGTTTTACCAACTACCCAGATCAGCCCGCTCCCCGCAAGGCTCCCGAGGGACGCTTTGCGGGCATAGCAATGCCGCAACCGGCATTGAAACCTCTTTCGTATTCTTTGGCAGCAGAATAAGAATATACAGGATTGCGGGCATAGCAATGCCGCAACCGGCATTGAAACCTGAAGAAGAAGATGAGTATATCAGCAATATAAAGAAGTTGCGGGCATAGCAATGCCGCAACCGGCATTGAAACAGAAATAATCTCTAACCCAGAAACCTTTTACCGAAGTTGCGGGCATAGCAATGCCGCAACCGGCATTGAAACTCGGTGTGGGAATCATTGGGTCAACACGTATGACTATTGCGGGCATAGCAATGCCGCAACCGGCATTGAAACGCTCAATCGGCTGGTTGATGAAATATGAATTGAATTTTGCGGGCATAGCAATGCCGCAACCGGCATTGAAACCATAGACAGAGAACTTACGGATGCTCCGGTCTTACACCGGATTGCGGGCATAGCAATGCCGCAACCGGCATTGAAACGACAGGACGTTCGGATCAAAAAGACTCCACTTAATACATTGCGGGCATAGCAATGCCGCAACCGGCATTGAAACCTCCAGCTTGGAGCTGGCTAGTAATCAAAAAAAATATAAATTGCGGGCATAGCAATGCCGCAACCGGCATTGAAACTATGCCGAAGCCGCAGTCAACGCTGCGATGGCGAAGACAATTGCGGGCATAGCAATGCCGCAACCGGCATTGAAACCGTCGCGACCAGCGCCCTTAAACAAAAATTTCGTCGAATTGCGGGCATAGCAATGCCGCAACCGGCATTGAAACACTGCGCCTCAACGACGTAGAATTTCTTCTGCGCGTCATTGCGGGCATAGCAATGCCGCAACCGGCATTGAAACGTTAGGAATGAGCTTGGCTGCACCCATGCCTTCGGCAATTGCGGGCATAGCAATGCCGCAACCGGCATTGAAACCACGACCTTAGCTATGCGGCTAAGATCGCGACGATATTGCGGGCATAGCAATGCCGCAACCGGCATTGAAACTGGCTGTCGCCATCGATGGCGTCTCCAACCAGGCGATTGCGGGCATAGCAATGCCGCAACCGGCATTGAAACAGCAGGTTGACGGAATCACCCGTATGCTCGGCGCGTATTGCGGGCATAGCAATGCCGCAACCGGCATTGAAACGTCACGAAGTCTATTGCCTTACCGGTCTCGACAAAAAATTGCGGGCATAGCAATGCCGCAACCGGCATTGAAACCCCTTCAACGGTTCGGGGTAAGTCTCTGGCTTGCCGAATTGCGGGCATAGCAATGCCGCAACCGGCATTGAAACAACATCAACAATGGACTTGTTGTGTTCGTGGAGATCCACATTGCGGGCATAGCAATGCCGCAACCGGCATTGAAACCCACCAAACAGGTCGATGAGTTTGTTATCCCACAAGCGCATTGCGGGCATAGCAATGCCGCAACCGGCATTGAAACGAAGCGAAGCGTACCGTCCCTCTGCCGCTCCACTGGTATTGCGGGCATAGCAATGCCGCAACCGGCATTGAAACAAATGATTCATCATAATGAATCTCCCCTTTCTGGCCATTGCGGGCATAGCAATGCCGCAACCGGCATTGAAACCGTGGTAAAACTTTTTCCACGCATCCGCACCGTTGAATTGCGGGCATAGCAATGCCGCAACCGGCATTGAAACCCAGGAAGAGGTTGCGCTTTCAGAAGTACCGCCAAAGAATTGCGGGCATAGCAATGCCGCAACCGGCATTGAAACACCGCCAAGCTCCGAGCACTTCTTCAGGGTGATATATTATTGCGGGCATAGCAATGCCGCAACCGGCATTGAAACGCCTTATCGACTGAAGCTGCCTCGACCTGCATGCATTGCGGGCATAGCCATGCCGCTTGCGGCCTGGTTCACAGCTTTTTTGGTACAAAATGGCCCCCGTCTCCTCTATACTGATTACATGATCTGGTTCATGAGTATGGAGGAGGTGGGGGCTATTTTGATAGAATTATTTATTTTTTAGTAGGATTTTGTCGTATGAATATAGAATTATTAAAATCGGCAGTTTGTAATAAGGTGGTGGGAATTTGTTCATTAACCATACCAATCACCCGGCGGAGCGCTGGTCTGAGGCGCAGCGGCGGGCGGCCGGAGCTTATGGGGAGATTCGCGATTCGGCCTTCCCGAGCGTGGCGCCAGATCTGTCGGCGGACGAGGTACGGCGGCTGGCTGAGGCGCAGGCGGCGGAGTTCATAGCGCTGGCGCCGGAGGCGGTGCTGTGCCAGGGCGAGTTCACCTATACCTATCACATGGTGCGCTGCCTGCAGCAGGCGGGGATCCTCGTGCTGGCTGCCTGCAGCGAGCGCGTGTCGCGCGAGACGGTCGATGAGCAGGGCGCAAGCCACCGAGTGTCAGAGTTCCGCTTCGTGCAGTTCCGGAGCTATGGTGAGTAGAGGATGTCAGTACACACAAGGACAGGAGGTTTTTTCATGGGCTATAGAGCGATATTGTTCGATACGCGCTCGATTCAGAAATACATATATTTCAGCAACGAGCTCAAGACAAATATAGGAGCATCGTATCTGGTGGAGAATCTGTTCCAGGAGCGACTGATGACATACCTGCGCGAGCAGTTTGGCGACGAGTGCATCGATAGCGACAGCTGGCGATCGGAGCCAGATATAGAGTTCCTCGCGACCGAGGGACATGTGGCCGTCGTCTACATAGGTGGCGGCAAGGCATTGCTGATCCTGGCGACAGGGGATGATGCGACGGCTGCGGATGCGAAATGCCGCAAGCTCATTGCCGAGTTTTCGACGCGCGTACTTGTGGAGTGTCCTGGTCTGCAACTCGGAGCGGCTTTCAAGGAAATCGATTTAGTGGCCGATAATGCTGCCTTGAAGGAACAGCTTGACGGCCTCTATGGCCAAATAAAATATAATCAGGCCACAGTATTCCCGCAGGTGGATATACCGTATGATGGACTGACCGTGCCCTGTCCTATGGGGCATGCGGCGGGGACGTACTGGTCGGGACGTGATGGCTTCATTTCGCATGAGGTACATGTGAAGGAGGCTTGCGCCGAGCAGGCTAATCGTCACCTGCAGCAGCAGTTCCAAGCGACGATTGGTGACAAGGAATTCCCGCTCAGATTCGATGATCTGGGACAGCAGGAGACCGAGAACTATATCGCGGTCGTGCATATCGACGGCAACAATATGGGCGCACGGTTCCGGGCCTGCACCAGCCAGAGCCAGTATCGGCAACTTTCCGAGGCGGTCAAGGCAAAGACTGTGGGCTGCTTTGATAAACTGCTCAAAAAAATCGTGGACGAATACGAGTGGTATGTGGATAAAGTAAAACTCAAACTCTCAGGGAAGTATCTGCCGATACGTCCATTGATTCTCGGTGGCGATGATGTGACGTTCGTATGCCCGGCGAAGCTGGCGATACGCTTTGCCAAGGCGTTCATGGAGTATATGGCCGATGCGGAGTCGGTAGCTGGCATATTGCCGAGTGTCGCCTCGATTGATTGCTGCGGTGGCATAGGGATATTCAAGACATCATATCCATTCTTCCGCGGGTACGAGCTGACCGAGCAGCTTTGTGATGCAGCCAAGCGGGAGATGCGTGCACTGAAGAAGGGCGATAGCAATGCACCTGGCAGCTGCTGGCTGGACTTTGCCCTGCTGCATGGCGAGCAGGCGCCGACGCTCGAGCAGATTCAGGCACAGGAGTATCGCGGTGCGCGCGGCAACATGCATTTCGGCCCCTATCGCGTGGGGAATCATCAGACGAAGAAGGGCGATCATAGCCATGATATCGAGAATCTCATCGACTGCGTACAGGGACTGCATGACGGCAAGGCTCTGCCGATGAACAAGATCAAGGAACTGCGCTGGGTACTGCAACATGGCCAGTATGAAGCGGCGGCCTTTGCGCAGCAGATGAAGCATATGGGACAGCATCTGCCAGATGTGCCGGCTTGGCGCGAGTATGCTGCATCTGGATCCGGGTTCTGGGCTTACGGCCGGACGCCGTATGTCGATGTTATAGAGATGATGGATTTCATCCCGAAGGAGGATGCTGCGAAATGATAGATATAGATGTAAAGATAGAGCTTTTATCACCGCTGCATCTGGCCTCCGGGCAGGCAGATGTGAATGTGGATGCCGAGATCATACACAATGAGCTGGGGGTGCCGTATTTTCCGGGGCGGCGCCTGAAAGGGCTCTTATATGAGAGTGCGCTCGAGGTCGTGGAGATGATGGAGCGCAGCGGGCAGACAGGCTGGCGGGGACAGCTGGAGGAGCTGTTCCATCATAATGGGGATACGGTCGATGTGCAGCTCGTAGTGCCGGATTTCCATATAGCCAAGGCGACGGAGTACGACCGTATCGAGGCAGCCTGGCGTGAGCTGGAGACGAGCTATAGCGACTGGTTGACGCCGCAGGATGTGCTCGAGCAGTATACGTCGGTACGCTACCAGACACGCCTCGAAAATGGAGTGGCGGCGGATACCTCTCTGCACAATATGCGTGTACTGGATGAGGATACAGCGTTCTATGGCACGTTGGAGCTTTTGGGCTCAGCAGCTGGGTCATATGTGGGGCTCGTGGTGCTCGCCCTACGCAACCTGCATCAGGCTGGCGGCAAGCGCAATCGTGGCTTCGGCCATCTGGCCTGCCATATGGAGCCGATTGCGGGCCGGACGGAGCAGGAGTGGATCGACGAGGCGCTCGAAGGGATGGTGGACTGATATGGAGCAGATGCAGATAAAGGTGAAGACGCTGTCGCCGGTCATACTGTCGGAGTTCGGCGATGCGCGTGTGATGACATCGACGCTCGACTATATCGGTGGTACGGTGCTGCGCGGAGCGCTGGCTGGCCGCTACATAGAGGCGCAATCGCTTGGTCATGAGGCACATCGCGATGCGCAGTTCGTGCAGCTGTTCAATGAGAAGCTGCAATTCGTCACGGCGTATCCGGCGCTCGTGGATGAGAGAGGCTGCCGGCCGACGATGGTCCTACCGCGCTCGCTGCTGGGGATAAAGAGCGGTCTGAAGCCGGAGCAAGGGGCCATGCCCGTGCAGGACCGGCTGGCTGATACGACGTCGCGGGTTAACTATAAATCGGTCTCGGGGCTTGCCGTGGTGGATGACGGGCAGCTCTATCGCGTGCCAGTCCGCAAAAGTATCTGCCTGCATATGAGTCGCAGCTCGGATGAAGAGCGGCTGCGCGGCAGCAGTCAGGACGGCGGCATATTCAACTATGAGTCGATTGATGCAGGCCAGGTCTTTGTCGGCAGTATCGTAGGTGAGGCTGGGGATCTCGAGGCGCTGCGCACGGCACTGAATCTGACGGAGGACTCCTCACTCATCTGCCATCTGGGGCGCTCGCGCTATACGCAGTACGGCAGGTGCGAGCTGACGATGGGAGCAGTCGAGCCCATAGCAGACTGGCCGCAACCGGAGGGCGATGAGCTGTGTCTGCGGCTGGCCACGCCGCTGATTGCGAGCAAAGTGCAGGCCGGCAATGCCGTCGAGATATTGCGGAGCCTCTTTGCACCATTTGGTGCCGAGATTGTAGAGGCCTATGCGGCGGCACAGGGCATAGACAGCTTCGTTGGTGTCTGGCATATGAAGCGACCGCACGAGACAGCACTCGCAGCCGGTACGGTCGTACGGCTGCGTGGCGAGTGGACGCCAGCGCGGCTGACGGAGCTGCAGGAGCAGTGCTACCGCGGCCTGGGCTGTCGTACGGCCGAGGGCTATGGGCAGGTGCGCCTGTGGCAGCCGCGCGAGGGCGGTTATACCTGGGGAGAGACTACGGCACAGGCTTCGAAGATGCAGTCGATACCCGGCCCGGTCCGCGAAAAGGTTTGTGCCATACTGGCACAGCGCCAACTCAGCCAGATGCAGCAGTGGGCGGTGGAAGATGTCCGGGCTTCAGCTAAGGAGCTCAAGGGGAAAGCGCATTTCTTCTCGGAATTGCTGGGCTTCCTCGATCAAGCTGCTGTAGGGGGATTCAGCCGCGACGAGTTCCGTGATACGGTGAAGAAGTCGCCCCAATACGCGGATGGCCGACCGTTCAAGAAGCATTTGAACAGTATCCATGTGAAATATACCGATAAGCTCGCTCTGCGCCGGGCGTTGTTCGAGGAATGGGATGCCTTCTGGCAGGCCCGGCCCCAGAAAGACGAACCGCTATGGGATAATAAGAGCCTGCAGGGACTGCTACAGCGTTTGGATATCGCGCCACGTATGCTGGCATCGACTGATGCGTGCTATGAGGCTTACTGGCGGCAGTTCTTCCGCAGTGCGCGCAAGGCAGCAGCTGGTGAGATAAAGGAGGCCGTAGAGCATGAGTGAGATAGCGATGGCAGGGAAATATACCGCTGGGCAGCCCCAGAAGGCTCGGCTCGCGGCTAAAATTATCTGGGAGGGAACGCTGGTATTGGCCTCTCCGCTGCAGATCGGAGCAGGTGGCAGTACTGCGGCACACGAAAAGGATATAACCGTACTGAAGGACCGGCAGGGACATCCCTTTATCCCTGGTACGTCGCTGGCCGGTGTCTGGCGAGAGGCGCTCATGGGATACGATGAACAGCTGGCGCAGACGCTGTTTGGCGATATACAGTCTCGCAGCGGGGCTGCAGCTGGACAGAGCCTGCTGGCTATCGATGATGTGTGGCTCGAGGGAGCCAATATCATCATGCGCGATGGCGTGCATATCGATTCCTTCACAGGCAGTGCAGTGGAGACTGGCAAGTACGACTATGAGCTGGTTGATGCTGGCGCTCGGGGGCATTTCTATGTTGAGATGACGCTGCGTCAGGCCCAGTTGGACGGCCAGGGAAAAATCGACAGCCGCCTGCTTGAGGCGCTGGCCTGGCTGCGTCGCGAGCAAGCCGAGGGATTGGCCTTCGGGGCGATGACGACGAAGGGATTCGGCCGTATAAAGTCCGAGCGTGATGCAGCGGGACTGTATGATTTCCGTCAGCCGGCCGCCGTGGCGGCCTGGCTGCGCACACCGGACCATACAGCTGCCGGGGCAGGTATCCATCTGGAAATGGCAACGGCAGCTGAGACCAAGAATGATTTCGTAGTAGAGGCCGGCTTTGCCCTCGAGGGCTCGCTCATCGTGCGCGACTATAATGTCAGTCGGGAGGAAAATGAGGCGAATATCTCAGCACATATGCGGCAAGGACAGGGTGGCTACATCATACCTGGTCCATCGGTGAAGGGCGTACTGCGCCATGAGGCCGAACGGATCCTGCGTCGTTTGGGACGCACTCAGACAGAGGTGGATGCGGAGCTCGCCGGTCTCATGGGCAAGTCGACGGATGAGGATGGATCTGCGGTGAAGGTCAAGAGCCGTTTCTATGTGCAGGAGGGCGAGGTGCATGGCGGTGCCGTGCTCGAGTTGCCGCAGACGCGCAACCGCATCGACCGCTTCACAGGCGGTACGATGGATACAGCGTTGTTCACGACCAAGCCGATATGGCAGAAGGAGTCGGGAAAAGAATCGGTAGTCCTGCGCTTCCGCATCAAGGATGCTACACAGCAGGAGGCGGGGCTGGCACTCTATATGCTGCGTGATGTATGGCAGGGCCGGGTAGCCTTTGGCGGTGAGCGTGGCATCGGTCGCGGTGTACTGCAGGGCCTACGGGCGACCATACGCTATCAGAAAAAGGAGTGGGAGCTCGACAGCTCAGGACGGGTCCAGGGCGATTCGCTAGACCAGTTGAATAAGTATGCGAGGGCGTTTATCTCAAAGGAGGCTGAATGATGGGCAAGGAATTGGCAACGAAAGAACTAGCTGATTGTCGGGGAGAAGGACTCAGCACAGTAGAACTCATACACGCAGCCTGTCATACTGGCTATATAGAGGAGTATCTGGCGCATTATTTCGGCGAGCGCCAGGCGACAGTAGTCGTCTGGCAGTTCTCACGCATCATCTGGGGCCGCTGGCAGGATGGACAGCTGACGTTGTCCTCAGGGGAGACCGGAGCTGATGATTGCCTGCAGCTGCGGGCCTTTGATGAGACATCCGAGCTCTTGCTGCGCGTCGAGCGTAGAGTGATTGATGGGCGCTGGCGCTGCGACGGAGAGGGCGAGCCGATGCGCTATGTCGATACCTTCTCGCGACTGTGGGGGGCACAGGAGGGGAGCTGCGATGGCTTCATCCATCTGGCGGATCATCAGCGCAAGCTCGATCTCGTCATACCATATGATGGCGAGACAGATCCACGTGGCTACTATGGCCTGACGCAGCGGAACTACATCGAGGCAGATAGCGCTACCGGCCTCGCAGGCTATGGCGATATGCGCTATGTTGCACTATCCGGCGCATCTATCGGTACCGAGGGAAAGTGAGGGGATAGATATGGCTGAACATAATGGATACAAAAAAAACAATAAGGGCGGCCGGTATCGGAATAATCATGCGGTTCGGAATAACGGCAACAATTATGGCGGAAGCAATAGTGCGAGCCATCCGGCCGATACGGCCTCAGCGGCATACAATTTCATTGAGTTCCCCAAAGAGGCTATACCAGCACCACTCGATGAGTACCGTGAACAGATACTGGCAGGTGGCCGGTCTCTCCGGACGGCTTTTGCCAAATACATACAGTCGCAGGAGAAGCTGTACAGCGGCAGTCTGCACCTCAAGCTCACGACGCGGACGCCGATATTCATCGGTGGCAATAGCACGAAATCCGAGGAATTCTACGCTATCGGCGACCGAGTCGTCATCCCCGGCAGCTCGCTGCGCGGCATGCTGAAGAATGTATTCAAGATACTGACCTGCGGTACGGTACGCGGCGACGAGGATATCAAAGAGCAGCATCTCTATTACAGATGTCTGATGGCGACAAACCGTATGCAGTATAATAAAAATCTTAATAGAGCATATACCAAACGCATGTCGCAAGAAGTTACTGAGACTGTCAATGGTGAAGAAGTAAAGAAGGTCATAAAGAAAGCCAAACCGGGATTCCTAATAGGGGTGAAGGGGAAATACTACATATATCCCATCAAAGGTGGTCAGAATCATTCTGTAGGAATATATGAGTTCCTCCATGAAGATAAGTATAAGAAATTTCATATAAAAGAGGGCAATAAGATACCACATTCCCGGGTGTGTTGGGATGGAACCAGGGCTTATTGCGTAATAGCGATGCTGTCGCTAAGGGATTTGAAGGACAAGGAAGGTCGCGATCGTTTTATGCGGGATACCCCGCCTAGGCAGCGGTTCAAATTCGGCAAGCAGTACTTTCGCTATCTCGATACAAAGGAAATGGATAAGTCGCATCGCCTCGAGGTGACGGATGAAGTTGTGGAGAGCTACCGCGATGACCATAACCGGCGCGGCATGAATCTGCTCAACGAATCGAGTGACAACGGTGTGCTGCATGGGGAAAAGGCAGCCAAGCTCAGCGGAATAGACGAAGCCGAGTCGCTCGTTCCGTGCTTTTATGTGGAGAAGGACGGTCAGGTGGCGAGCTTCGGCCACGGGCAGTCGTTCCGCATCGCCTATGAGCATTCGGTCATGGACTGTGTGCCTGAGGAACTGCAGGATGACTGCATCGATTTCACCACGGCGGTATTCGGACAGAGCACGGATACTGCCAGCTGGGCGTCGCGCGTGAGCTTCAGCGATGCCGTGCCCACGGCTGCCGAGGTGAAAAAGGAGCCGCAGGCTGACTACGCTCATGCCCTCATGCAGCCGAATCCGACCTCGTACCAGCTGTACTTGAAGCAAGATGATAAGTCGCAGTTGAAGCATTGGGATTCGGAGGGAAGCCAGCTGCGCGGTTATAAATTCTACTGGCATAGCAAAGGCGATTGGAGAGCTAATGAAGGGGAACGCAAAGTGAACAAAAATAACGGTGGCAAGATACTTCATCAGATACGTCCCGTGAAGACTGGCCAGGAGTTTGAAGGCACGATACGTTTCCACGACCTTAGCAATGTCGAGCTCGGAGCCCTGTTGAAAGTCTTTTACCTCGCGGGCGAGGGAAAGGAGCATCAGGAAGATATCGCATTCAAGCTTGGCCAGGGCAAGTCCATCGGCCTCGGCAGCGTATCTATCGATGCACAGCTTTATCTCGACAAACCGCTGACGTCAGACAGCCTGTTTAGCGAGTTTGGCTGGAACGATGTGGAGCAGATGGCCGATGAGAAGCCCTTCATAAAAGCTTTTGAGAAGTATATGCGGTCGCAGGACTCATCTTCGTATGACAAGACGTTGAAACAGTTGCAGATGGCCCTGGATTTCCGCATTCCGACAATCCAGTCGCTGAAAGGCAAGACAACGATGATGATGGGCAAATATCATAACGAAACATTGAATCTCGATCAGCGTTTTGTGCATCGCAATCCATTGCCTGAACTGCGCAAGCTGATGAAGTTGGCGAATAAGAAGTAAATATTGAAATGGGCTGCTGCTTGCTGCGGTGGCCTATTCATATAAGGGGAGATATGATTTGATCAGGAATATACTGCTGGCCATCGTCAGCAAGACCAGTCCGCTGTCACTGGCAAAGCCAGTCTCCTATCAGGATATCTGGGGCAGGCCCTATGATGCCATCCATACGAATGAGGCCGGTATCGTGTACCTCATGCGGCGGTATGGGCGGCTCGACCAGATATTCCTGCTCGTGAGTCCCGAGGTGCAGGAGGAGAAGGTGGCGGATGGCAGCGGGCGCACGCATATCGAGTTCCTGCATGACCGGCTCGAGGCGATGTATCCCGGCATATGGGGCAGTGTCGAGCCGTGTCCCTACGGCATCCGTCAGGAGCCGGACACGGACGCACCGACAGAGGCGGGCACCGATACCGCTGACGCGGTGCTTGACGATATCGCGCAGATCGCGAACCGTGTGAGCCGCTATGCTGCGAAAGTGCCGGGAGATGAGCTCGTCGTGCATGCCGACATGACGGGCGGCTTCCGTTATACTTCGATGATGATGCTGGCCATCATGCAGATGCTGAAATATCGTCGCATCGGCCTCGGCGAGGTGCTGTATGCGGACAATGCGAAGCGAAGCATCTACAAGGCCACCTCGATCCAGCGCATGTTCGACCTGATCAATGGAGCTGACGAGTTCGTGAATTTCGGCAGTGTGCAGTCTCTGCGCGGCTATTTCGATGCGGAGGTCGTCGCGAGTGATGAGTCGTTGCGACGTCTGCTCGAGGGGATGCAGCGGTTCTCGGATGCCGTGAAGATATGCAGCACGGCCTCTATCGAGAGCGAGGTACGGCAGTTGGGCGAGCGTCTCATCGACTTCGCCTGCAGTCCGCATGCGCAGCTGCAGGCCCGCCTGCTCGGTCAGCTGATCGATACCATTCGCACGGAGTACGGCCCGCTGCTGCAGCCGGGGGTATCGCGGCTCGATATCATCCGCTGGTGCCTAGCGAAGGGATTCTGGCAGCAGGTCATGACGCTCTGCACCGAGTGGATTCCCTACTACCTCGTCGACACGCATATCGCCTATACCGATGATGCAAAGGTGCAGGAAGTCTGCCGCCGTAACGGTGAGAGCATGCAGCGCGACTGGCAGCAGGACTTCATCATAGCCTATACCCATATGCGGGCGGAGTCAGATATTCATTTTGTGCATATGAAAGCGCTGCGGGAAAACCTGAGAACGGCGGCCGAGAATGCGGAAGCAGGTGTATGGAGTCTGCTGCCGCGCCTGCAGGGGGAGCACACGCCCTGCGCCAGCCTCACGGACGAGCTCAATATCATCATAAAAACTCAGCCGCATGACACGGGCATAGGCAATGCGGCGACGGTCGCACGAGCCTATCCGTTCCTCTATAAGCTGTTGAAGCTGGACTATGATTTCCAGCGCCGCCATGTGCCGACCTATGGCAAGACGATGCAAGGGAGAATGGAGACGTTCCAGCAGCGTGACTATCTGGGCCGGATCGGAGCTTTGCCTAAACAGGTCTGGACTGATTTCAGCGGCATAAAGTCAAAGCCGAAATCGGTGCCTCGGCCGGTGCCAGATACCGTCGACAACTACTGGAAGAAACGTCGTCAGAACTATGTCGAGCTCTATGAGCAGGGAATCATGAAGAGCAAACTGCCGCTGGAGAAGATGCTGGACTGTCTGCGCGGCTATAAAACCGTACAGTACTGGCGCAATCAGACGAATCATGCCAATGGCCGCGCAAGCGTAGATATCAATGAAATGAAGCGTTATATAGGGAAATATCTGGATCAGCTGGAAGCAGCAGGAGGCAGACGATGAAGAACATGCTCATATTGTTCCTGAGTCCGGTGCGGATCGATAAAGCTACCGGCGAGCCCAGCCGCACCCGCTACGATAACATCGCCGATGCGCCGGTCGAGACGCGCACGACGAACGAGTCGGCGCTGCGCTATCTGCAGCGGGAGCTCGCACGGAACGGCGAGACCATCGACAAAGTATTCATCTGGGCGTCGACAGGGACGACGAAGCCGATCAAAGACTATCGCGAGGCCGGCTGCTCGAGCCTGGACTACTTCAAGCAGCAGGTGCACGAGCTGGTACCGGGAGCACAGATCGCCGAGCAGGTCTATGATGAGACCGTGCCCCTGACCGATGTCATGGGCCCAGTGCTCGAGATGGCCGGAAAGGTCCGCAGCTATATCAGCGGCCTGCCCGCGGGCAGCGAGGCCGTGCTCCACGCCGATGTCACGGGCGGGCCGCGCTATGCGAACATGATGATGATGGATATCCTGCGTCTGATGCAGTACAGCGACATCTCCATCGGACACGTGCTTTATTCGAATTACAATCTTCATCGCGTCGATGAGGCCGACAGCATCTACCAGCTGTTCGACCTCGTCTCCGGCGCGGAGGAATTCGTGAATTTCGGCAGCGTGAATGCGCTGGAGAAATATTTCCGCCATCACGAGGAGCAAGTGACGGAGCCGCTGCGCGGACTGCTCGCAGCCATGCACCGCTTCGCTGACGAGCTCAGGCTCTGCCACAGCGGGCGTCTGCGGACCGCCGCCATCGAGCTGCGGCAGGCTTTGGCGGATTTTCGTGCGGCGCGGCCGGGCTATGGACTGCAGGAGGAGCTGTTCGCCCAGTTCGAGAGCCGGATCGAGCGCGACTATGCGCCGCTGCTGCAGGACGGTGCGGATGATCTCAGCCTCATCGGCTGGTGCCTCGACCATGACTACCTGCAGCAGGCGCTGACACTCTATGTGGAGCGTGTGCCGGACTACATGGTGGCGAGAGGGCTGGTCGCTGGCACGGACTTCGGCGAGCGCATCGTGCGTGCGGCCTGGCGGCGGAACGAGATGCCGTCGAGCTATGCGTTCTACCTGCTCACGCAGTTCAAGCCGAGCGATGTGAAGGCGAGGAAGGATCGCCAGGCTGGTAAAGACAAGGGCGAGTCCTGGCTGCAGGGAAATGATCGGGAACTCTGGGAAAAGGCAGAGGAAAAGATCGGAGCCTGTAAGCAGCAGAACGAAAAAGACCTGACGGCTGCCAGGAAGCAACTGAAAGGGATATACAAGTCGGCAGTCAGCAGCCTGCAGGGCGGCCAGAAGCCGGACGGAGCAGTGCAGGAGCAGATCGCAGACCTCCTCGAGGATTATCCCGCTGTATATATCGAGCATCCGGAGCGCGTGCAGGCCGGCCTGGCCCGGCTCGAGGAATGGGTGGAGCAGCCACAGCTGTTGCGTGATCTGGGGCCCACAAGTCAGGATGGCTTCTATGACCAGCTGGTGCAGATGGTGCGGCAGCAGCATGGCGATGAATGGCTGGCCAAGAACTTCGTGTATGGGACTCAAAAGCGGAAAGCAATCCTGGCGTGCCTGAAACAGGCCAATGACGATCAGCTGGCAGCGATATTCTCTGGCTGCGCACGCCGCGAGGGCTATGCCGACCGTTTCTGCAGCTACATCGAGGCCGGACTGGCTACGGTGTCGCTACCCCTCGGGGAATTCCGCACGCTGCTGGCGGACTACGGCTATTTCAAATCCGAGCGCAACAGCAGCAACCACGCCCGCCAGGATGAGGATACGATCACAGCGGAGGCGCTGAAGGAGCACATGCGGGCAAGTCTGCAGAGATTCAAAGAGCAAGTCTGAGCTTCTGTGGATGAATTCAAAAAAAGGACAATGCTGTAAATTTTTTATGCGTTATATCACAGTATGAATGTGCTCTCCGAATGGGCGGCAACAAATAGTGGTTCGGTGTTGGGAGGAGCCTTCCGTGGGCTCATCTGACTACATTGGCTTTTTTATCAGCTTTTTCTCGAAAGGCCTGTACATCTTTGCGGTGTAGGGGCCTTTTTCTGGCAAAAATATAACCCGTATGTGGTATAATGTGGATATCAAAAGGAATTGGAGGCGACGAGATGCCAGCAAAACGGACGTATAAGGATTCCTTGTTTCGGAATATGTTTAACAACAAGGCCAGGCTCAGGAAGCTGTATCGTGCCCTGAGTGGGTGCGACGTGGACACACGTGACATCGAAATCAATACCCTGCGAGGTACATTTTTCAGCGATGTGAAGAACGACATCAGTTTCCGCGTAGGGGATCGGCTCGTCATCTTGCTCGAGCAGCAGAGTACATGGAATATGAATATGCCATTGCGGTTTCTGTGGTATCTGGCCAAGCTTTATCGCGGCTACGTACCGAAGGACATGCAGTACCGTAAGGCACTTGTCAGACTGCCCGCACCAGAGTTCTACGTGCTATACAACGGGCGGGAACCACAGAAGGACTATCAGGTATTGCATCTCGAGGATGCCTTTTCAGATCAAAGCCATGGTGATAGCAGGTTATGTCTGGACGTGCCCTGTTATAACGTGAACTATGCGTCTGGTAGAGAAGTATTGCAGAAATGCTATGAGCTGAGAAGCTACAGCGCTTTTATCGCAAAGGTCCGAGAAAAAGCGGACAGCGGCGTCAATCTGGAGACGGCAATCCGCGAAGCGATAGCGTACTGCATAAACAATGATTTCATGGCGGATTATTTCAGAGAGAATGAAAGCGAGGTTTTTGATATGGTATCGGCAAAATGGGACTGGAACGAAGCTTTACGGGTTTCTAAAGAGGAAAATTTTGAAGAAGGCAAAAAAGAAGGCAAAAAAGAAGAACGGTTCTCTTTGCTGACTGATCTGGTCAAAAAAGGCTTGCTCTCTCTGTCTGACGCAGCAAGAGAGGCCGGGCTTTCTGTCGACGAATTCAAAAAAGTAGCTATGCTATGAGATCGGCTTTGGGGATAGCATAGAAAAAGGGATGCGGGGCAATAGGAAAGACAGCCGCGAGGTATGGGGACCTTGCGGCTGTCTTTTTGTTGAGCGGTATGGGGTTGGAGGCTTGGCGCTAAGGCTGACGGATGAGGTGTAGCAGAGGAACTAAGGAGAAGGCTCTATATTCTGCTTTCACAGCTCGCCGCGGAAGGCGCGGGCGAGGATGGATTGCTTCATGCGGTCGATGGTGGCCAGCGTCGCCTCCGCCGCCTGCTGGGCGCGCTGCTCCTTATCGAGCAGGCGATCAAGGATGCGGACGATTTCCTGCTGCTCGGGGAGGCTGCATATTGGTATCATTAATTGACGCAATCCTTTTATTGGCACAGTTAATTGTGCTGTACCTTTTGCGATTTTCGTTGCTTCCTGATAAAAACTTTTTTCCTGTAGTGTATACCATAGATATCTTTGTAGGATGTATGATTTATTAGGCTTCAGTAAAGCCATATGGCGTTGGAAGCAAAAAGCTTTTTCTGTATCTACTAAAACGGGGATGCCATATGTTCCTACCAACGTATATAGGACGTCCCCTTTTTGGGGCTTTCGCGTGCTGGTCAATGATTCGTAGTAATTGTTCGGAACAAACCGTGTCTTAGAAAAGTTTAGTTTTCCTTTATTTACATTCGCGATAACCAAAAAAGGGACACCACTACTTGATTTTGGTGGGGGCATATGATCGCCGTCGAATATGCTATTACATACGTCATCTAATGATACTTTTCGGCATATATTTTTAGATAAGCCATGTTCCTTCCGCCACTTTTCTGTCAGCTTTCCAGTAAATGCTTCGTGCAGCAGGGCGGCTTTGCGGGCTTCGCGGCTGTCGAGGACGGTCTGCACCTTTTCTCTGGCGGCGTTGAGTTTCGCAAAGAGGGATTCGATGCGTGCAACGAGACGGTGCTGTTCGGCGAGCGGCGGAATTGGATATATAAATGTCTCAATGTTGCCTTTTCGTATTGAAGGAGAATTATCTCCTTTCATGTAACGATTTAAACCATTTACAACATATGGGCTGACCATAAGCCAATACAGGTAATGGCCATCTATCAATGCTGTTGGGCTACATACATAAAATCCAGTAGAGCCTATACAGTCACTCCATTCCTCGGTTATATACGCTATATTTTTTAGATAAGGACGAACCATGGAAAATATTGTGTCGCCAGGATGAAGCTTTCTGCTTGCACGACTGGGGGCTTTTTCTACTAATAATTTTTTGGGGCAGCGAACACGTTGAGTGCTATTGTCGATGGATTCTATATCGATATATCGGAAGAATTTTCCCGTAGGAAGTTTCGTTTCCATAGGTTGCAAAAAACCTTTTCCATACACCCACTTCCACCCCTCGGGCAGCTCATACGGCCATTCTTCCTCTGGGACTAGTGCGGCGACGAGGCGTTCTTCGGGGGTGAGGTCCTGTTTCTTTTTGGCCATGCTCACTCCTCCTTTGCCGTCTGCAGTTCGGCGGCTACTTCGTCGAGGAGGGTGGCGGCTTCGCGCAGGGCCTGGCTCGCGGCGGCGGCGCTTTCGGCGGGGTCGGGCAGGTCCTCGTAGTCGATGATGGAGTCATCCTTGATGAGGCCGAGGTCGAGGCTGTCGTCTTTCGCGGCGATTTCCTCGCGCGTGTAGCAGTGCCAGCGCTCGTCGGTGACGGCGTGGCGGTCGGCGGCCTCGTAGGCGGCGATGAAGTCCGTGAAGTCTTCTTTTTTCAGCGGGTGGGTCTTGCCGAAGGAGGGCATGTTCGTGCGCAGGTCGTAGAACCAGACTTCCTTCGTATTGCCCTGGTCACTGGCGCCGCGCGTGAAGAACAGGACGTTCGTCTTGACGCCCTGTGCGTAGAAGATGCCGGTCGGCAGGCGCAGGATGGTGTGCAGGTCGCATTTCTCCATGAGGTCGCGGCGGATGGCCTGACCGTCGCCGTCGGCGAACAGGACGTTGTCCGGCAGGACGACGGCGGCGCGCGCCTTGCCGTCGGCCTTGAGGCTGCGGTAGATGTGCTGGAGGAAGTTCAGTTGCTTGTTGCTCGTCATGTAGGTGAAGTCGTCGCGGGTGGCGCGCTCGCCGCCTTTTTTCGTGCCGAAGGGCGGATTCGTGAGGACGACGTCGTAGCCTTTGAGGCGCTTGCCGAAGTTCGAGAGGGTGTCGCCGAGGTAGATGGGGCACTCGATGCCGTGCAGCATGGCGTTCATGAGCGCGAGGCGGTGCGTATCGTGGACGAGCTCGCAGCCGGTGAAGGCTTCCTTTACCTCGAAATTCGCCATGTCCTGGGTGAGGGTCTCATAGTTGTCGGCATGATCGCGCACGTACTGGTCGGCGGCAATCATGAAGCCGAAGGTGCCGCAGGCAGGGTCGAACTAGACGCCGCCGAGGATACAATGTAACGATGCGCCCGATTTTGCACACCCCTAGGGTGCATTTTTGCGGCAGGGTGTGCAAAGTGTCCTCTCGACAGGATTCAGCAATCAAAGCAATTCTTATTGATTTCCGCTAACTATCGACCTCGTAAAATTCGTTTTATTTCGCTTTACGTCATAAACTTTAGCCTGAGGATTATTACGTTCAACGAGCTCCAGTACACGCTTCTTTTCGCCAGCAGGCATATTATAGCCGAGATAAACAGCAGACAATTTTTCCGGTTGGAATTCGAGATAATACGTTTTAGTGAGCTCATTCACGTATACTATGCATCTGTATTCATCCTCTTCTTGGAACTTTTTCTCTTTTACGAATAACGCATCTGTCAGTTTTTGATAATCACCGAGGTCTTTACCGAGCAAATCAATTTGTATGGGCTCATAACTAACAGCGCCGTGATGAAAGGAAGGCGTATCCGCGACTCCCGTAAACAAATCGCAAAACTCGAAGGCTACTCCTCGACTATCATCGGCATATTCTTTCCACATAAACGGATTGTCCCAAGCTTTGGTAAAGCAAACAACCCTGTTATACTTTCTTTCATGCAATTTGTGCTCCTGATTCCATTGTTGGCACAGCTCATTTTGGTCGATGAAATCAACTGGTTGCCCATCAACCGTAAAGCTTACTTCGTCGATTTCCATTCCTCCAGAAAGCGCCTCTCTAAGACTTCCCAGCGACGAATGATGCTGTACAACAGATGTCATAAACTCATTTGGATCGTTAAAATATGAAACATCCGACATATGTAATTTGTGCTCAGTTATGACTTCGTCATAAAAAGCTCGGTTTTTAATGAATCGATACAGATATGTCATTATGATTATTCCTTGGAATCATATTATTTATTTATATCTGAAAACTTTAGCTACAGCAGCGAAAGGAAACTGCCGAATTTTCTGCTGAAGTCAGCTTATTTCATACCGCCCGTCACATCAAATGGATCCATACGGTATTCCCCCGCGTGCGCCAGCGGGTCTTGCGCTCCCATGACCTCGTTGAAATTCCCGTGCATCGCGAGATAGTCCTCGCCGCCGAAGACGTTCGGCATGGTGCTGCCTTGAATCTGCATATCCCCGTTGTAGATATCGACGCCGCCGAGCGCGTTCGGCACGGTGATTTTCGCGAGGTGAGAGCCGTGGTAAATGTTCTCCCCGCCCATAGCGTTCGAGTGCGACGAATGCACGACTTTTCCATCGACGCTGACATCATGACCGCCCATGACATTCGA
>Ga0256404_1004976_pt1 | contig 24198 bp, 16 predicted proteins | sample RumenRJG_01DNA_FD_185990 | JGI IMG/M metagenome (GOLD analysis project Ga0256404, IMG submission 185990) | Bovine rumen microbial communities from Lethbridge, Alberta, Canada - RJG_01 | ecosystem: Host-associated > Mammals > Digestive system > Stomach > Rumen | place: Canada: Alberta | collected... | reverse complement strand
GCCAGATTTAAGTATATGGTGTCTCCGTCCGCCTTTGTTACGGAGAAGTATATATCTGCTTGGAATTTGGAGGAGTATGGGAAGGCTGACTGCATAATAGAGGAGGGCTATCCCAGAAACGATAGGCTTAAGAATGCAACGGAAGAAGATATCCGAGCCATCAAAGACGGGCTTCAGGTTCCGGAGGACAAGAAAATCATTCTCTACGCTCCCACTTGGAGGGACAATCAGCACAAGGCCAGCGTTGGATATACATATAACCTGGCGGTTGATTTTGACAAACTTAGGGAGTATTTAGGGGAGAAATATGTTATACTATTTCGGGCACATTATCTTGTAGCAAGCGAATTCGACTTTGGGAAATATAGTGGTTTCGTATGGGATGTGTCCAAGTATGACGATATAAATGACCTGTATCTGGCCTCTGACATGCTTGTCACGGATTATTCAAGCGTAATGTTCGATTATGCAAACCTGAGAAGGCCTGTGATTTTCTATATGTACGATTTGGAGGAATACAGGGACAATCTCCGCGGGTTCTACTTTGATATAAAGGAACTTCCGGGGCCTATTGTTACGACAGAAGAGGAACTTAAGGATGCTATTCTTGCTATTCCGGAGGATTTTAGGCCGGAAGAGAAGTATATAGAATTCTGCAATAAATACAATTATCTGGATGATGGTCATGCCACGGAAAGAGTGGTTGCCAGAATATTTCAGAAATAAGGGGATTAGGGTTATAACTTAGGTAAGTGCTATGAGTGCTATTAAAGAGATTTTTGAAGAACATAAGGCGTATTCAAACCAACTGTTTAAGCTGGCTTTAGCCGATATAGAGAGAACATACAGAGGTGCAACCCTGGGCTGGGCCTGGGCGGTAATTAAACCGGCTGTAACTATTTTTATCTACTGGTTTGCCTTTGATGTTGGTTTAAGGGGAGGGAGCGACATAGATGGCTATCCCTTCTTCTTATGGCTACTTGCAGGTATCTGCTCCTGGTTCTATATGGGCGACATGATTAATACGGGTGCAGCAAGCATCAGAAGATATAGTCATCTGGTGACCAAGATGAAGTTCCCGGTTTCTACGATTCCAACCTTTGTTAATATGGCGGGATTCATCGTTCACCTGGCTATTATGGTGCTTGTTCTCGTAACTTTCATGCTATCGGGACATATGCCGGATAAGTATTGGCTGGAGCTGCTTTATTATATGTTCTGGATGTTTGTTTTCTGCAACGCCTGGTCGCTATTTGCAGGTATGATTTCAGCGATGAGTAAGGACTTCAACAATCTGGTTAAGTCCATGACCACAGCTATATTCTGGCTTTCCGGTATTCTTTACGATCCGAGAAATATTGATATTCCATGGCTTAGAACCGTGTTTAAATTCAACCCGGTTACGTTTATATGTACGGGATACAGAAACGCCCTGTGTTATCAGAAATGGTTCTGGGAGGTTCCGGAAGAGACCTATTGCTTCTTGGCAACGCTTGCGGTTATGTGGCTGTTGTCACTTTGGGCATTCAACAAGCTCCGCAAAGATATTCCGGATGTATTGTAGGGATTTAAGATATGAGTGAAGATAGAAAGACAGTTATCAAATTTGATAATGTAACCAAAAGATACAAGCTGTTTAAGAGTGATAGGCAGCAGCTTCTTCACGTGTTTTCTCGTAAGAAGAGATATACGGAGAAAGAGGCGATTAAGAACCTGAGCTTCGAAATCAAGAAGGGTGAGGCTGTTGCTTTCCTCGGAAAGAACGGCGCAGGAAAATCGACTCTTCTAAAGATGATTACAGGTGTATCCTTCCCGACCGAGGGCGATATCACCGTTGACGGAAGAGTAAGTGCGCTTCTTGAGCTTACGGCAGGGTTTGACTCGGAGTTTACGGGCCGCGGAAACATATTCCTCAAGGGGCAGCTTATGGGTGTTCCGGAAGAAGAGATGAAGCGACTGGAGCAGGATATTATTGACTTTGCTGACATTGGAGAATACATCGATCAACCGGTGAGGACATATTCCAGCGGTATGAAGGCGAGACTCGGATTTGCTATTAACGTGAACATAATGCCTGAAATCCTCATCGTGGATGAGGCTCTCTCAGTAGGAGATAAGGCCTTCAGAACCAAGTGCTTGGACAAGATAAGGGAACTCCTGGATGACCATGGAATTACCTTCTTGTTTGTAACCCATTCAACGGATACAGCGAGGGACTTCTGTAGCAGAGGTATCCTAATGAGAAATGGGGAAATGGTATTTGATGGTGACATAGACGATGCCATCAACAAATATAACGACCTACTGGAAGCGGATATAAAGAAGGAGAGAAGCAAGAAAGCATGAACGAACTTCAGCAATGTGCTCTCAACCTACTTAAAGAAATAGATGCCATTTGTCGTGAAAATGGCATCGTTTATTATGCCGCAGGAGGCACTGTTATCGGTGCAGCAAGGCATAAGGGGTTTATTCCGTGGGATGACGATATAGATATTTATATGACTCGGGACAACTTCTATAAATTCAGGCAGGTTCTTAAGGATAATCCTGTGCAGGGCCGCAAGCTTGAGTTCAGGGAGGACAATCCCGGGTTTTATTCTTTGGTCCCAAGATATACGGATGAGTCAAATACACTTTTTCATAGGTATCATCTGCTCGGAAACGCAGCTGCCGGAGTGATTGTTGATGTCTTCATATTGGATCCTGTCCCGAATGGCAGGGAAGCTCAACGGGAATATATGGCCAAGTCCAATGTGTATGCAGATTTAACAACTGCGTTTTATTCCTATTCTCAGAGGAATGAGGATAAGTATCTCGGCCTATATGAGGAGTATCTGAAGAGAGTCGAAACAGAGGGGCTTGAGCCTGTGATTAAGGAGCTGGAGGATGAGCTATTCTCCTACGACATCTCGGATTGCGATAATTATTATTTAAGATGGGGCTCCGTAAGTCACTTCTTCCCAAAGGAAATGTATGGGGAGCCTGTGGATCTAGAGTTTGAAGATATGGAAATGATGGTGCCGACGGATTGGTTTGGACATCTTGTTCAACTCTTTGGTACAGACTGGCATGAGGTACCAACAGCAACAGAGAGCGAACATGTTGCAGTGATGGATCTTGAGAACCCCTATAACATCTATTACAAGGAAAGAGATAGATATATAGATGAAGAGGAGCTGCGTGACGTTTTCAATCAGCGAAAGAAAGCAGGAATCAACCTTCAGAAGATAAGAAGGCCTATGGAGGAGTGGGCCCTCGATCAGAAAGCAAAGGTGGCTTTGGCGTTAGAAAATCCGGATGAGTATTATGCTATTCAGACCTCAAATCTGTTTATAGGAGAACCCAATCACAACGGATGGCATAGATGGCACTTTCCAAAAATAATAAAAGTGCAGGATGAGTTCCTTAAGGAAACTCTGTTGACTTATCTAATGGGAGGCAGTTTGCGAAAGGCGGAGAAGCTTTTGATGGCATATAGGGCTGCAGGCATTTCCACAGAAGCTACAACCTTTGCGATGGATAAGTATTCTCGCATTGTCGCAATGCAGAAGGCATATTATTTAGGGGAATATGCGGACTGCATCGAACAGTATAAGGATCCTAAGAATGAAGATCTTAGAGATGCAGAGGATTTTAGAGATTATTATTATCTCGCAAAATCTCATGTGGAGGTAACGGAAGACGAATTTGCATTCCTTATATCAAAGGTCAAGGATGAAAGTGCAAGTCCTGAGATTATCATGGCTTGTGCAAATGCTATGAGAACCTTCAGCGATGCATCAATTACTGAAGAGACATTGTATGAGACTTTGCTCAAGAAACATAGAAACGGAGTCTTCTGGCAGGAGATTAAGGATAGAGTTGCAATCAAGATGAAGCCCGTTGGCGCATCTGTGGACGGAGTCGATAATGATTCGGATAGCCAGGAAGAGTTTAGATATACTTCTGTTGACTTGGTCCAGAAGGAACTCTTTCTTGAGTGTGTCGAGATTTTATCAGAGAACAACATAGATTATGTGCTTTACGAAGAACTGGCGGAGAGAGTTTTGGCGAATGGTAATCTAGGTCATGAAGATGTAGCCAAGGTGATATATATTAAAGCCACGGACGCAGAGAGATTCATGGATGCTGCAGAGGAAAGAGAATCTAGAAGGGGCTGCGCTATATCCTGGAAGAATAACGGATGCTTGAGAAATTTCAGGATTTATTACCACGATCCTAATACTTTGTTTGCCCCATATAATAGGCTGGAGGAGTGGCAAGATGTTGGGCTCCACATAGAACTTATACCTCTTAGGGAGATGAGGGACGTCGCGCCATCAACCGAGAAGAAAGAAAAGTACCTAGCCATGACCTTGGATAGAGAAGAGGGACAGAATACGCCCCTGAAGGGAAAACTTCTTAGGACAATGGGAAGCATCCATGTAGGCAAGGATAAGACTAAATACACAAGATCTTTGTTTGCAGAAATCGTGAAAGAAAACCAAGAAAGAGAGAGCGGGACACCTGGATATTTCTATAGAAACAACACTAGAGGTGGAGGTTTCGACGAAATCAAAATGGATGGTGATTTCTTCTTGAAATCGCTTAAGAAAATGCTTTGGGACATAGAGATTAATGTGCCGGCTGCGGTGGTATCAACCATCTCAAACAAGTACTATGTTCAAAAGACTGATAAGGTGACAGATCCCGGAATCTTCAGAAATATGAGGGCGGACATCAACTGGAAAGAATTCAGAAAAATCGTCGACATTTCGGAGGGCAAGAAGTTCAACTGGAGGAAGTATTACAAGGCTAGAAAGAACGCTAACGCCAAGGTGGACAAGATGCTCAAGGCTTGGCAAATAATACAGCGAGGTCGAGATAAAATAATCACCTGGAACCATTATAAAGGCATGATCCCAAAGCTCAGGTCTTATGCAGAAAATGGTGATTGGGATAGTGTTAGGAGTGAAATGGAGTTATTCAGCCACTACTGGGACTACTATAAATCCCAGGGGATGTCATTCATAACTGAAGGGGATTTATTCCGTATATATGCCGGGCTCCTTGAGGAAGATCAGGATCTTAAGGCCGTAGAAACAATACAAAAACTAGCAGAGTTAGACGATAAATCTTTTGAGATAATAGGTGAAATATGCGAGGTGCAGAGATGAAGGGAAGATATGTGGTAGGAGGTAGAAAAGTTGCTATCATTGGATCCGGTTTTGTGGGATCTTCCATAGCCTATGCTTTGGCAATTAGAGACATAGCAAGAGAGATAGTCGTAATAGATATAGATAAAGACAAGGCTGATGGAGAAGCCAAGGATATTCGTCACGGGATTCCAAGCATGGGGACAGTTGACCTCTATGCCGGAGATTACTCCGATTGCAAGGACTGCGACCTAATAGTAATAACTGCAGGTCGTGGAAGAAAACCCGGAGAAACACGTCTTGACCTCATGAATGACAATATCAACATTATGAAGGCCGTTGTTGACTCCATCAAAGAGTACTACACATCAGGAGTGATCATGGTTGTATCCAATCCAGTGGATATTATGACTCTTAAGGTGACTGAGTGGATGGGCCTGAACGATGGAATGGTATTTGGTACAGGATGCGTTTTAGACACCTCGAGATTCATAAGAGAGGTTGCAGACTATGTGGGCTTGAGCACAGGTGTTGTGAGCGGATATTTGGTAGGGGAGCATGGAGATACTCAGGTGCCCGTATGGAGCAGAGTAAGCATAGGAAGTATCCCTATAGACGAGTATTGTGAAGAAGTAGGACTCGAATGGAATGATGAGATAAGAACACGCATTGCAGAGGGAACCAAGACCATGGGGGCAGAGATAATTGCAGCCAAAGGAAAGACTCACTACGGTATAGCAACCTGCGTTGCACATCTGGCAGACGCAATCATAAACCAGAAGCCAACTATAGCATCGGTTTGCACAGTTCTTAGGGGAGAACACGGAGTGAGAGACGTGGCTCTATCAGTACCATCCGTAATAGGTGCAGCCGGAGTTCAACAAAGAATAAGAGAAAGATGGGATCCTGAAGAATACAGGGCATTCTTTGAGTCGGTTGAGAGGCAGAGAGAGGCCTTGAAGGAATTGGGATAAATCTTTATTTTTTCGCGGAAAAATGATAGAATGACTATGTATGTTTTACGACTATTTTTTGATGTAATCAATTATTTTAAGGATAGATAAAATGTCTAATAAACAAATGCGAGAAAAGTCCGGAAATATGAGAAAAAACGTCCTGAGACTGGCATATAAGGCGGGCAACAAAGGCGCCCATATAGCTCCATCCCTTTCCATGGTTGAGATAATGGAAGTTCTATTCTGTGAAGTCATGGACCACAGCAAGGATTTATTTGTTCTCAGTAAAGGCCATGGCGGTTTGGGGTATTATTGTGCTATGGCAGAAGCTGGACTAATAAGCAAGGAGCAACTCGATACATTTGAGGATAATGGCGGATATTTTCCGGGACAACCCTCAAGAGATGAGAAGAATGGAGTAATCTTCTCCAGCGGAAGCCTCGGAATGGGTCTCTCATATGCTGCAGGTCTAGCTTGGGCAGCAAAGGAAAAAGGAGAGGACAGAACCATATACACCCTGATCGGTGATGGAGAACTGAATGAGGGCAGTAACTGGGAGTCAGCCATGCTTATTCCATATAAGGGACTAAATAACGTGGTTGCTATAGTTGACTATAACGGCATGCAGTCTGACGGATTCTCCAAGGACATTCTTCAGGTGGACCTTGCGTCGCTATGGAGGGCATGCGGCTGGGAGGTCATAGAGTGTGACGGACACGATGAAGAAGCTCTCCTGGAGGCGTACAATACTAAAACCGAGAAGCCTAAGGCAATTCTGGCTCACACAGTAAAGGGTAAGGGCGTTTCATTCATGGAAAACGACAGGACATGGCACCACAACCACATGTCAGAAGAACAGTACAATGACGCAATTAGGGAAGTTGAAGATAAACTGAACCAGGAATAGAAGAAGAGAAATAATGGAATTCACAAATAAAGATATTAGAACATGGTCAATACTCGGCCAAAGAGGCACATTTGGAATAGCTATGCTGGATGTTGCGGATAATAACCATAAGATTATCGGCCTTTCCGCTGACCTTTGTAATACCTCCGGAATGGATAGATTTGCAAACAAGTATCCGGAAAGATTTATAAATACCGGTATTGCCGAGCAGAACATGGTAGGAATGGCGGGAGGTCTCGCAGATGCTGGATACATACCCATCTGTACAAGCTTCGCGAATTTCATTGCGCTTAGGTCCAACGAGTTTGTCAGGCATTTCCTCTCGTACATGCAGTGCAACGTTAAACTGGTGGGGCTTTCTGCAGGTTTCGGCATGGAGCTTTTTGGAAATACTCATTACGGAGTAGAGGATATCGCATGCCTAAGGACATATCCGAATCTTACGATTCTGTCTCCTGCAGATGGAGTGGAGGTCGTTAAATGTGTTGAAGCGGCAGCGAAAACGGAAGGACCATTCTATATTCGATTAACTGGAAAGATGAACCAGCCTATGGTTCATAGATCCGATATAGACTTTCAAATTGGAAAGAATATCACATTGAAAGAAGGTGCGGATGTAGCAATCTTTGCTACAGGAGGCATGGTGTCAAGAGCACTTAAGGCGGCAGACAAACTTGCGGAATCCGGCGTTGATGCGACAGTGATTGATGTTCATACCTTGGCGCCCTTTGATAAGGACAGCGTGCTTAAGGAGCTAGACAAGAAACTCCTTGTGTCAGTAGAAGAGCATTCTGTGGTAGGGGGTCTCGGAACAATTATTGCCGATACGCTTTCCGAAACTCAGCATAATACAAGGCTCCTAAGGCTTGGAGTGGCACACGAATTCAAGAAGGCCGGAGAATACGAATACATGCTTGAGGTGAATAGACTCACCGCAGACATGATTGCCGAAGATATTTTGACTCAACTGAAATAACAAATTACAAATAAGGACTTTAAACAAAAAAAGCTTAGAGGTATCGAATGGATTTTAACGATCTTTTGGGAATAGACCCCTTCTCCTTGGATAAAGCAGAGAAGGGTAAAATGCTGACAGAGAACCTTCGTGATCTTACCAAATGGCATATCGAGCATTGCGAGGAGTACGGTAGGATGATGAAGGCAATTGGTTTTAATGCGGAAGATGTCAAGGATTATACTGATATTCCGTTTCTTCCTGTCAGCCTATTCAAGGAATTGGATCTTAAGTCCATAGAGCAAGAAGATGTTTTCAAAACATTGACTTCATCCGGAACCACAGGGCAAGCTGTGTCCAAGATTTATTTGGACAAAGAAGCATCTGCCATGCAGCAAAAGACTCTGGTAAAGATAGTATCAAGCTTCACCGGAGCATCCAGAATGCCCATGCTTATAATTGACAGTCCCTCGGTGGTTAAGAACAGAGCAATGTTTTCTGCAAGAGGCGCAGGGATACTGGGCTTCTCCATATTTGGAGCAGACAAGACCTATGCTTTGGATGATGATATGAATATTGATTTTGATGCCATAGAGGCTTTCTTGGAAAAGCATAAGGGTAAGACCATATTCGTGTTCGGCTTCACCTTTATGATATGGCAGCACTTTTATAAGGAACTTGAGAAGAGCGAGAGAAAGCTCGATCTCTCAAATGGTGTCATGATTCATGGCGGGGGATGGAAGAAGCTAGTTGCAGAATCCGTCTCTCATGAGGAATTCAACAAGAGGCTTGAGAGTGTCTGCGGAATCAAGTCCGTTCACGATTATTACGGAATGGTTGAACAGACCGGAACCATATATATGGAATGTGAATGCGGACATCTCCATGCCAGCAATTTCTCCGACATTATTACAAGAAGACCATCGGATTTCTCGGTCTGTGATTTCGGTGAAACAGGAATCATCCAGGTAGTATCACTTCTCCCAAAATCCTATCCGGGCCATTCATTACTCACCGAGGATGAAGGAATCGTATTGGGTGAAGATGACTGTCCATGCGGAAGGAAAGGCAAATATTTTAAAGTTTTGGGACGCTTAAAGAATGCAGAGATTAGGGGGTGCAGCGATACCTATGCCGCTAAGTTCAAATAAAATTCAATACATAGTTGGCAACGCCGAAATACTGGAGGGTATGAAGAGCATCAGAGCCCTTCAACCTTTTGACGACAGGGTTATAGAGTTCTTTAATGCACTTGCGGGAAAACTGAGAGCCAACAGAGCCTATCCGGATATTTCCACCTTTGCTTTCTGGTGTAGAGCAGGCGCATTAAAACGTGAGAAGGAGAAATACGACGATATAGCTGAGCGCCTGGGGAAAGGCATCATATTCCATGTAGCGCCTTCAAACGTTCCCGTGAACTTTGCCTTCAGCTTTGCTGCAGGCTTGCTGGCAGGAAATGCAAATATAGTAAGGCTCTCCGGTAAGGAGTTTGAACAAATAGATATTATATGCAAGGCCATAAACGAACTTCTCGCTGACGAGTTTACAGACCTTGCACCCTATATGTGTTTCATAAGATATGAACACGACAAGGATATAACGGACGCCATCTCCATGATGAGCCATGTCAGAGTGGTGTGGGGAGGAGACGGAACCATAAACGAATTCCGAAAGTCACCGCTGCCACCAAGGTCCACAGAAATAAACTTCGCAGATAGACACTCACTTGCAGTCATTCGTGCAGATAGGTATCTGGAACTAGACAACAAAGACGGACTTGTACGCGACTTCTATAATGACACCTATTATTCGGATCAAAATGCCTGCACATCACCAAGAATAGTAATGTGGCAGGGCGATGATGACTCTGTAATAGAGAAGGCCAAAGAAGACTTTTGGAAGAGGGTGCACGGAGCTATCTCCGGGACATATGACCTGGCTGCCGTTCAAGCGGTTGGTAAGCTCCACGCTCTATATAAGGCTGCAGCATCCTACGATGTGGAAGAAGAGGATGCAGAGGATATGCTTATAACCAGGCTCAATATCGATGAAATCGATGAAGAGCTCATGGATTATAAATACAACAGTGGATTCTTCTTTGAGAAGGATATTAAAGGGCTTGATGAGATGCTTCCTCTCTGTACCAATCCATGCCAGACTGTAGGGTACTTTGGTGTAGAGAAGGATGAAATCTATGAGTTCATTCAAAAGTTCCGGCCTCATGGAGTCGATAGGTTCGTGCCCATAGGTAAAACCATGGACTTTGCTCTTATATGGGATGGATATGATCTTATTAGAGGAATGTCGAGAAGGATTACGGTGCTGTAAATTAATTAGAGAGATTAAAATTAGAGAGATTAAATGGTTAACTAATAACTGATGGAGGATAGAAATGACAAACATTGAAAAGTACAACGGAGCGTTTATTGAAGCCTTTGAGATTACAGAGGATGCACTGGCAGGTCTTAAGTACCAGGACATAGAAGCCTGGGATAGCGTAGGCCATATGACCTTAATCGCACTCCTTGAAGAGGCTTTTGACATTATGCTTGAAACTGATGACATCATCGACTTCTCTTCTTATGAAAAGGGTAAGGAACTGTTAAGTAAATATGATGTGGTGATTGACTAACTGTTAGGTAAGGTATGTTTAATCTAGAAAAACATAAGGACAGCATAGCTGCAATTAATGACTGTAACGAGGAATTGAAGTATAGTGACTTAATTGATTTCTCTGAAGTTTTTTATTCTTGGGTGGGAAAACGCACCCTAATTTTCATTATGTGCAAGAATTGTTTTTCTTCACTGAAAGGCTATGTTGCATGTATAGAGAAGGGGATTGTTCCTCTTCTTCTGGATGCAGGGATGGATAAGGAACTATTGGATAATCTGATTCATGTGTACCAGCCCGAATTTATTTGGGGTCCCTGCGACTCACATCTAAATGAGAGTTATCAGAGCGAGAATTCTGATGGAGCCTACTCCTTATGGAAGACGGGATATGACTGCCCGGAACTATTTGAAGAGTTGGGACTTTTATTAAACACTTCCGGGTCTACAGGAGCATCCAAGCTTGTGCGTCAGAGCTATAGAAACGTCGAGTCCAATATGATGGCCATTGCAGATTATCTCAATCTCGATGCAGGGGAAAGGCCCATTACAACGCTTCCAATGCAATACACGTATGGTCTCTCGATTATTAATTCTCATCTATACGTTGGAGCGACAATTCTCATTACAGATTTTGGGATTATGCAGAAGGAGTTTTGGGCGTTCTTTAGAGACCAACAAGCAACTTCGTTTGGCGGAGTTCCATATACATATGAAATGCTTAAGCGCCTAAGGATATTCCGCATGGATTTGCCATCGCTGAAGACTATGACTCAGGCCGGAGGCAAGCTCACACCTGAACTTCATAAGGAGTTCGCTGAATACGCCAAGGAATCGGGGCGACAGTTTATTGTCATGTATGGTCAGACTGAAGCTACAGCCAGAATGTCATACCTTCCGGCAGATAAATCCCTGGAGAAGTATGGAAGCATGGGTATTGCAATTCCGGGCGGAAAGTTCTCCATAATAGACGCTGAGGGTAATGAGATTGTAGCTCCCGAAACTGTCGGAGAATTGGTTTATGAGGGCGAGAATGTAACTCTTGGATATGCGGAGAATCGTCAAGACCTTAAGCTTGGAGATGAGAGAAAGGGTCGTCTGGTGACAGGTGACATGGCCAAGTTTGATGAGGACGGATTTTTCTACATAGTGGGAAGAAAGAAACGGTTCCTAAAGATTTTTGGAAACAGAGTCAATCTTGATGAAGTTGATCGCCTGGTTAAAACGGAGTTTAACAACATAGAATGCGCAAGCAGTGGAACCGACGATCATCTGTATATATTTATTACCGAGGATACATTTAGAGATGATATCAAGAAATACGTGTCCGAGAAAACAGGTCTAAACCATGTGGCCATCAAAGTTAAAACCATAGAGTCAATACCAAAGAGTGATTCAGGAAAAGTACTTTATACGGAGCTAAACAAGCTTTGTGATTAAGGGAGGTTAATGAATGATCAAGGCGAAAAGTTGTGAACGGGATGCTATACTAGAATACCTTCTCCCAAATGTGGAGAAATGTTTGTATCTTTACCTTGATATATTTCAATACGGCATCGGAGATACTCAAGATACTGTGGATGTATGGTATGAAATGCAAGAAGATGAATATAGCGTAATTATCATGAAGTACTATAATTCATTACAGATGTATAGTGTAACCAATAACTTTAGTGTTAGTGATCTTAGAGAAATTGCCGATAATTACGGAATAGAAAGAATTTTTTCAGAAAAAACAACCATAGATTATATTTCAGACATGTTCCCGGACTATCTAGCCCAGTATGGGAAGGTATCGGAACTAAAGAAACATCGAGATTTTAGCAAATATTATCATAGAATTGAAAAGGCTTCAGTTGATGATATATCCGAATTAGTTGCTTTATTGTTGATGGATGAAGAAAATGCGAGAAGTTACAATTCGAACAAGGAATTGGAGGCTATGTTAAAGCATTTATTCGAAACCGATTTAGGAGAAAGTTATATTCTTAGAGAGGATGGAAAGATTGTGGCGACGGGAACAATCTTAGCCAAATCTGATGTCTTTCTGATTGCTGCTTATTCTATGGTTCATCCGGATTATCACCATACACTATATGGGTCAATTGTAGATTCCTATCTCACCAATGTAGTGAAAAAGGAAAGACGTTTATTTGGGTTTATGATGGACCCAAGAAGAATAAGGGCGCTTGAACTAACAGGTAACCCAGTTGTGTCTGAATACGGAAAGCTAATTAAAAAATAGTATTTTTGCAAGAATAAGGTGAAGAAAATGTTGAATTTTACAGTAGGACCGGTCCTCTCCTCAGTAGGTGTTCGTAAAATCGGAGGAGAGCAAACACCATACTTCAGAACTGAGGAGTTCTCACAGTTGATGCTGGAGAGCGAACAACTAATGAAGAAGTTTGTAAATGCTCCGGAGGGCTCTAGAACTGTGTTTATTACGGGTTCAGGAACCGCGTCAATGGAGACGGTTATAATGCATACCTTGGATGAAAACGACAAGGTTCTTGTTGTTAATGGAGGAAGTTTTGGTCATCGTTTTGTTGAACTGGCTGAATTGCATAGGCTTAACTTTACAGAAATCAGGGTTGAGCAGGGAGGCGTAGTGACTGAGGAAGACCTTAGTCAGTATGACGGAAAAGGATATACTGCATTTGTAGTGAATCTGTCCGAAACATCAACGGGTGTTCTTCATGATATCGGTCTCATAAGTGATTTCTGTAAACGTAACAATCTTTTCCTAATAGTTGATGCAATCAGCGCATTCCTGGCAGATGAAATTGATATGGCTAAGTATGGTATAGATGTTGTAATTACAGGGTCCCAGAAGGCCCTTGCGGTTCCTCCCGGGATATCGCTAATCGTGCTTGATCCGAAAGCGTTGGAGAGAGTGGAGAGAATCCCTGATAAATCAATGTATTTAAGCATCAAAGGTGCCCTCGTAAATGGAGAGAGAGGCCAAACCCCTTTTACTCCTGCGGTAACAACATTGATACAGATTAACCATAGACTCAAGGAAATAGATCAGCAGGGTGGAGTAGCCAAGGAATCAGAGCATATTGCAGGACTAGCAAGGGATTTCAGAGAGAGAATCCAAGAGTTTCCGTTTGATTTCTTTGCCGAACATCCATCCAATTCGGTGACCTCACTGAAAACCCGAAACAATTCTGCCAAGGAGATATTCAATATACTTAAGGATGAGTATGGTATTTGGATTTGTCCAAATGGTGGTGACTTGGCAGAGTCAGTGTTCAGAGTAGGACATCTTGGAAATCTTACAGTAGATGATAATACTACTTTATTGAAAGCCCTTAGAGAACTTGCTGATAGAGGCGTATTCTAAGTATTGTTGCAGTAGTTTGAGGTAGCCCGGGATGACGCGAATTCAAGAAACCTTATTGAATCTCCTGATCGAACTCGATGAGCTTTGTGTGAAAAACAACATCGAGTATTGTTTAGGTGGAGGTTGCTTGATAGGGGCGGTGAGAAATGGCGGGTTCCTCCCTTGGGACGATGATTTGGATGTCCATATGACAAGAGAGAATGCGGAGCGCTTCTATTCCATACAGGATCAGTTTATGGACGGAAGAGTGCTTTATACGGTCAAGGACTATCCCAAGAACCTTTTTCCTTGTGTATATAGGTATTCCAATACCTATACAACAATGCAATCCAGCAGGCAGCTTACACTTAACCATCCAACAGGGCAATTCATAGACATAATTATCCTGGATGATGCTCCATCCTCGGAGGAGGAGAGAATCAAACAGGAGGAGGCGTTAAACCTCTATGTGGAACTCCACACCAAGAACGGAACGATAAACGCCAAAAGAGATAAGGAGTTCTTCCATAAATACCTTAGACTAATCAAACTGGGTCGTCTAGGGCTTGACTCCACGATTGAGAATTATTACAAGAAGCATGCCTTTGATATGCCCTCTTATAAAACAGGCGACCACTATCTGATTGGGATAGGTATGGCGCCGATGCCTTTCATACCAAAGTCATTTTTTGCAGAGTATGAAAGAGTACCCTTCGAGGGATATGAGTTTCCTGTTCCCACCAATGCTGAAGCGTTAATAAAATATGCTTATGGGGATAACTGGATGTATGCGCCACCGGCAACGGAGGAGAACATACACAGTTTTTTGATTGATCTTGATATACCAATTCAGGTGATGGATGCGGACCATGCCAGGTTTCTCCCTCATGGTGAGTATTGGAATCTTTGCAGAAGACATAAGGAACTATGGTTTAGGACTCAGCCATTAAGACAGGTTGTTAATAAGGAAGTTGCTGCATCAAAAGGTAAGATTGCAAGACTTGTTACATATAAACTGCTTGAGGAATCGGAACAGAGCATAGAGGAACTTGCCGCGAGAGATCCGGAAGCTCTGTTTAATCTATTCGAAAACTATTATTCCTTCCAATTCTCAAGAACAGCAAGATACTGGAATCTGTTTGAGCCTTTGGATGACGAAACCCTTTATTATGCCATGTTAGCATTGCTAAGTAGGTCAGACTTCTTCCGTTGCAAGTCCCTGATAGAAAAAAGGAAAGCGGATGAAGAGAATCCACTTCCTGAGTCAATTAAGAGGCTTGAAGAGCATTGCAATGAAATCCAGAATTGTATAGATACGTTCTATGTTGAGAAGGATTATGCCCTCAGCAAGGAAATGGTTCATGAGGCGCTTGATAAATACCCGGACGATATTAATCTTCTCAGAATCAAAACCAAGCTCATGAATATGGAGGCTGAAAAGAGCGGCGACTATTCAACCTTAAATGATGAGGTAGAACGGATACTCGAACTCTATCCGGAGGATGGAGAACTCTTGATATTCCAGGCGAAAGAGTATTATCGCCAAGGCGATTTGCTTCTAGCCAAAAGGTTTTTCAACAATGCCTATAACAACACAAGGAATGGATTTGTTTTGGCAGAGGCCAATCGCACAATAAATGCTATAGATGGTGAACTTGCAAACTACATACCAAATGTATGCGAGGATTACGGTCAGGAGCTTGAAGGTCGAGAAAGAGAAGATTGGCTAACATTTGTTCATCATTGCATGAAGAAATACTATGGCGGAGAAGATCCGGACGATTGCTACGATTTGGTGATGGAGGGACTTGATAAGTACCCTGGAGATGTGAATCTGGAGGCACTCAGAATTCGTATTCTTAATGTAAGAGCGAGGATAAAGGGTGATTACCGTGAGCTCGATCGTGCCATAGAAGAGGCGTTGGAAAGACATCCTTCGGAGGGGCAGGTCTTGGTGTATGAAGGCCTTAAACTTATGCGAAGAGGTCGTATGATTGAAGCAAGAAAAATCTTCAATCTTGTTTCGGAAAGCACAGATAATATCTATGATATCGATTCCGCGCGCGTAGCCATAGAAGAAATGGACAAAAATATTGATCTTATTCGACCTGATATAAATTACCTTAGGGATCTCTATGAGCATGAAGCTTCCAGCAAGTTTGATGTGCTTGATAATGATGTTAGTTTAGAATCTGCCATAACTCAGGATGATGTGGTTGAGGGAAGCTTAGAGGATGATATGGCAGAGGAAGAGGGCTATTTAGAATCGATTGTTAGGGATTTTGCCGGTATCAGCGATGAAGAAATAACAGCACTTTATCATGACAGAGTTTCTCTTATCAATAGTTGTATTGACCATCTATATAAAGAAGATTGCGTTGAGGTATGTGAGACACTAGCAGAAGAGGGACTGTCTCAATATCCGGACGACATTATGCTCCTTAGACTTAAATATAGAGCATGCGTAACAAGGCTCCTAAGAGGCGGGAATACCGAGGAAGCAGCAAATGTGATTAAGAAAGCTATTGCTGATTATCCGGAAGAAGGGGACCTCATTGGTCTTCTTGGAGAAGTATATGAATATATGGATAGGAGTGTATCTGCAAGAAGACAATATATAGGTGCCTCAAGAAGAACAAAGCCTGGTATTGTGAAATCTCAATTAAATGCAAGAATACGGACTCTAAACGAGAGTCTCTTCGCTTATAGATCAGAGATAGACTATTCTTACGGACATTCTTTAAGCTTGGAAGAGAGAGATACGTGGGAGACTGACCTGAAGTCTTGTTTTAATCAATACTACGGAGGCAGAGATTATCGAAAATCTAAGGACTTGGTAGAAGAAGCAATTAAAAAGTATCCCGAGGATGTGAATATAGAGCGACTTCGTATCAAAATCATGGCTCGTGAAGCTAGATACACAGGTATATTTGACTTGCTAGATGAAGAACTTGAAAATGCATTGAAGAAGTATCCCAAAGATGGACAGTTTCTGGTATACGAAGGACTCAGATTGTTGCGTGAGGGAAAGCTTCTTGAGGCGATGGGTGCGTTCCAAGATGTGCTTGTTACTACGGACAATATTTTTGATATAGATACTGCGCAAACAAACCTAGAAAGATTTGAAGATGCGTTGAGCAAAATAAAGCCGGATGCAAGAGAACAATCTATTGACAGAGATAGACTAAACGCTATCAATACTTCTATTGAGTTGGCATATAGTGTTAGTCCAAGCCGGGAATCTTTGGAAGGCATTGAGAATGAACTGAGCAAGTATCCGGGAGACCCATATCTTCTGAAGGCAAAGCATAGACTGATTGCAAGAATCAAAGACTCTCATATAGACGATAATATCGTTAAGACTGAATTAAAGGCTCTGGTTGACAGCTGCCCAGATGATTGGGAGGCAGTAGCATTACTCGCAGAAGCAGAAGAGAGGCTTGGGAATCTGATTAGTGCAAGGAGAGGCTACGAGAAAGCCCTTAATATGACCAATGATGAAGTCCATACAACATATTTATTAGGAAAAATCAGAATTGTAGAGAGAAAATTCTCATCATATATGCCTAAACCTAGTGAGGAGCAAATGGAATCCTTGCGTGGGAATAGCGAGCCAGAACTTCGTGCATGTATAGAAGATGCTATAGAAGCCTATTTTGTTAAGGAAGATTACGAGCAATGCAAGGTCTTGGTGAACAAAGGCCTCTCGAAGTATCCGAAAGATTCCGATCTGAACAGACTTAGAATACGTCTGCTGAATCGAGACGGGGAGAAGTTTGGGGATTATAGTGAGCTTGAACATCTGCTAAAGGAATTACTGAGGGAGAATCAGGAAGATCCGAGTCTGCTATTGTATGAGGGCTTAAGACTTATGCGAGAGGGCGATATGGTTCAGGCTCGTGACATTCTTGAAAAAGTAAGTCGGACTGCGGACAACAGATATGATCAGGATATGGCCCTTCTCAATATAGAGGCGATAGATTCGACGCCTAGGGATTATGCCCTAGAATTGGATGATGTGCTTTCTCGCCTTGAATACATGGAAGAGCATGATGATGACTATGAGAGCGTACTTGAGAATTATGAAAAAACGCTTGCTACAACCAAGAATGCTTGGACCTGCGAGGCTATAAAGAAGCGCATTTTCGGAATTCGCAACAAAATGTCTTCAGAACAACAGGGTAGACATGAGCCCTATGCTAACCGTAGAAACATATATCTTACGCTTCTTACGGAAATCGATGCGGTCTGCAGAGAGAACAAAATAAAGTACTTCCTAATTGATGATGCCTTGAGACTACTCATACTAGGAAGAAGTGTAGCAAACAACCTTAGGGAAGTTAGCATAGTTATGACCAAGCCGGAGTTTGAGAAATTCCAAAGAGTTTTCAATAAAATGAATATCCCTAACCGAATTGTAGAAGGAATGGACGACAATCCGAATTTCCCGGGAAGCTACTATAGGTATGTGGCAACCAATACTTTGTTCCTAAACCCAGCGTACATCAATGCATATAAGGTGCACGGATATGCGATTAATATATACATACCGATAGATAGTGATGAAGGAAGTGATTATACCCTGAAAAATACGCTCTATGAAAAGACAATGCGTACCGGTATATACAATAAATACCTCAACAAGAAGAAGAGGATTCCTATTGCTGTGGCAACAAGCTTGAAGGGCCTTACATCGAAGCAATTCCTGAAACTTTCCGAGGATTACTATAATAGGAGAGCATTAAGGGATACAGGGCGTAAATCGTATATTCGCTTTATTGATGGAACAAGGCATTCGTTCCCCGCAGGAACGTTTACAAATCCGCAGGACTATGACTTTGGCGGATACGGTTTCTATACAGTGGCGGATATTGAAGGATACCTCGAGCACAGATATGGCATCGAAGCGGATGTGGCACTTAGAAAAGGAAGTAAGAGAATACAATATGACTACTTCTGCAACACATACATAGGTTATGAAGATTTCATAGAAGAAGCCAGGTCATCAGGCTTCCTAAGTGATTCTTTCATAGAAAACAGAAAGAAATACAAGGGGCTTCTTCACGACGATTCGGACTATAAGAATGATGTAGCCAAATACATTAATATCTGGAGAAGAGATGGGGATAGATTTAAGCTGTGGAAATATTATGCTCCGTTGAAATCTCAGATAATGAATCTTTATCAAACTGAAGATTACAAAATGCTTGGAGAGATTTTGAAGGAATATATAGAGATGCTCATCAAGTATCACAAGCTCGAATTAGGGATATGTTTCGACTTTGATATACTGATGGTTGCGATTGAAACTATCCGCGCGTTGGATGAGTACGACATGCCTGAATGGCAACTCGAGGAGATGATTGAATTCGTACCGAAAGAGCATCTTCACGAGAATGTAGAAGAATTCATCAGGGAACATGCCCCCAAGGGTTATTCCTACAAGATACATGAGGTGGATTGGGCAGATTTGTAATTTATTGGAGGATATATGAAGAAAGTAATAACATACGGAACCTATGACCTACTGCACCATGGCCATATTAAACTGCTCGAGAGAGCCAAGGCCTTGGGCGATTATTTGATTGTAGGAGTAACCTCCGATGACTTTGATAAAACGAGAGGTAAGATAAACGTTCAGCAATCTCTCATGGAAAGAATCGAGGCCGTGAGAGCTACCGGAATTGCGGATGAGGTAATTGTAGAGGAGTATGAAGGCCAGAAGATAGACGATATAAGGAGAATGGGTGTTGATATCTTCACAGTTGGATCCGACTGGGTAGGTAAATTTGACTATCTTAATGAGTTCTGCGAGGTGGTTTATCTGCCGAGAACAGAAGGTGTATCCAGTTCCGAAATAAGAGACACCAAGCGAAAGATACGCCTTGGAATTATATGCGAGAATAAAGTTCCGCATAAGGTTTTGGATGAATGCACTTTCGTAAACGGAATCGATGTTACAAGCATTTATTTTGCCGGAGATAAGGTTAAGCCATTTAACCCTGAAGACTACAACATTGTAGTTAAGAAAACCTTGGAAGAATTGCTCGCTGATGTCGATGCAGTGTTTATTGAAGCGCATCCTGCGAAGCATTACGGCCTTATATCCCATGCCATAGGCGAGAAGAAACACGTTATATGTGAATCTCCGATTTCACTGAATGAAAAAGAATGTGAAGAACTATTCGATATGGCTAAAGAGAGCGATTGCATTCTAATGGAGGGAATTAAAACCGCATATGCCACAGCATATAACCGCATCCTCCTCATGGCACGAGACGGAAGAATAGGCGATATCGTTTCTATAGATGCCACGTGTACAAGCTTGTCGGATAAGGACTACCATGCAGGAAACACTGAAATTAGAGGTAAGAATAGCATGTTCGCCTGGGGACCGATTGCGCTTCTTCCAGTATTTCAGATTCTTGGTACCGACTATAAAAACTTCTACATGGTCACCAAGTATTTAGATGAGAAGAAGGAATACGATGCTTACACCAAGGTGGATTTCATATACGATAGTGCAACAGCGTCCATAAGAGTTGCTAAAGGTGCAAAGGCAGAGGGTAGTTTGGTTATTACGGGAACCAAAGGGTATATTTATGTTCCTGCACCATGGTGGAAAACTGACTATTATGAAGTCAGATATGAAGAACAGGATGCCAACAAGAAATACTTCTACCAGCTTGATGGTGAGGGTATAAGATATGAAATGGTTGCATTCGCAAGATCCATTGCTACCCACAATAAGGAATTATACATTGACAAGAAGATAAGTGTGGCTATAAGCAAAGTGATGAGAAATTTCTGCGACAAGAAGAATCAATTTGAGATATAACAACAAGGAGTAAAAATATAATGCAGTTACTGTACAATGTTCTCGGTTGGATAATGGACTGGTCATATGGAATATGTCATAACTATGGGCTTGCTATTATTCTTTTCACATTCATAAGTAAGATTATTCTATTACCTGTGTCATTGTGGACATATTTTAATTCCATTATAATAGTAAAAATTCAGCCTGAGATTAATTTTATTAAAGCAAAGTATTATGGCCAAAATGACCAGATTGCCGAAGAACAGGCTGCTTTGTTTAAGAAAAGTGGATATAGGCCATTGGCTTCTACCATTCCAACTATCTTGCAGTTAATACTTCTAATAGGTGTAGTAGGGGTTATAAGGGAAGGGATTAATAACCCATCTATAGACATGCGTTTTGGACCTGTGAACCTTGGATGGACACCAAGTGAAGAAGGGGTATCCTTGATTTGGTCTCCGATTATTGCAGGCATTTCTGCATGGGTCTTGTGCATTGCTCAGAATGCGAGCAATGTCCTGCAATCAGAACAATCGAAGTGGAACAAATACGGTACAACTATACTCTCAGTGGGCCTATCGCTATACCTTGGTTGGTTTGTGTTTGTTGGTACTGCGTTCTATTGGGTGTGTAGTAATTTGATGGCTGTACTGCAGATGTATATATTTAACTGGATTATCAAACCGAGGCGTTTTATTGATTATGATGCATTAGAAGAAAGCCGTAAACAGTTGGCTGAGCTTAAGGGCATAGGCAAGAAGGAAAGGGAATCATTTTTCTCGGATAACCGAAGAAGAGAACGCGCAGATTATAAGCGATTCTTTACAATTGGGAATAAGCATCTGGTTTTCTATTCAGAAAGCAATGGCTTCTATAAGTACTTTAAGGGCTTTATTGATTATATACTTGCCAATACTAATTTAACTATTCACTATATCACTAGCGATCCCAATGACAATATTTTCGAATTGGAGAAAGAGAATTCAAGAATTAAAGGATACTATATAGGCGAAAACAAACTTATTACTATGATGATGAAAATGGATTCAGATGTCGTCGCTATGACTATGCCGGATCTTGAGAATTTTCACATAAAGAGGAGTTATTTGAGAAAGGATATAGAATATATCTTTATTCAACATGGCATCGGTAGTAATAATATGGGGATGCGACGAGGATGTACGGATCATTTCGATACGGTGTTCTGCGCAGGTCCCCATCAAAAGAGGGAAGAAGAACAAATTGGGGATTTGTATGGTTTGCCCAATAGAAATCTGGTAGAGGTTGGGTATCCTCTTCTTGACGATATGAGGCGAGATTATAATGCTATGCCAAAGGTTGAGAACAAGAGAAAGAAAATATTGATTGCGCCTTCATGGCAAACAGATAATATTGTTGACAGTTGCCTCGAGGACATTTTGGATGGTTTAGAAGGCCATGATTATGAAGTGATAGTAAGGCCGCATCCACAAGAGGTGAAACTCAAAAGAGAGTACATGGAGACACTCAAGAAACGTTATGAACCCAAGGGCATTGAGATACAGACCGATTTTTCATCTCATAACCCAGTCCTTGAGGCGGATCTCTTGATTACGGACTGGTCAGGTATCACATGGGAATATGCGTTTACAACGCTAAGGCCTATATTGTTCATTAATACTCCGATGAAGGTTAGAAACCCTGAATATGAAAGAATTGAGGAACGTCCACTCAATATAGTTCTAAGAGATAAGTTAGGAAAGAACCTTGACCTTGATGCACTTGACAAGGTCGCGGAAACGGTGAATTATCTTCTGGAAAACACAGATTATTACAATAAGGAAATCGCATCGTTGGCAGAGGAGTATATATACAATTTGGATAATTCTGCAGAGGTAGGAGCAAAGTATATCATCTCTGCAGTGCAGAAAAAGGTGGCAGAGCGAAAGGCGGGACAGTAAATATGATTTAGAAGACTAAATCATTGATTTTAACGATTGAATGGTATATCATTTAGTTTAGTTTGATTAATTGACGAATAAGAGAGTATAGTGGGGTGAAGAATGAAAAGAGCTCAGAATATTTTATTTAGTGTTGGCGCTTTTATTGTTGGAATGCTTTTCTTTGGGATAAATGGACAGGCGTACATAGATCCTTCGGTTATGACCTATGTCATACAAGCTATTGCAGGTATAGTAATAGCCGTAGGCGCTGTAGTTGGAATATACTGGAGAAAAGCCAAGAAAAAAGCTCAGGACAAACTTGGAATAAAAGAAAACAAGATTGAAGAATCAGATGACATTATTGTTAATATAAAAGACTCTGATGAATAGTATAATCGACGCAGACACTTTCTCGGTTTCTAGATGTCTGCGTTCTTTATATTGCACGTTTATTTTCATCTAATGTGGAGGAGAGATGCAAGCAATAATCCTAGCAGCAGGAATGGGTAAGCGCTTGAAAGATTTAACCAAAGACAATACCAAGTGCATGGTTAAGGTCAATGGAATTACCCTAATAGAAAGAATGTTAAAACAAATTGATTCTCATAATTTGAATCAAATAGTGATGGTGGTTGGATATGAGGGACAGAAGCTAAAGGACTACATTGCCTCACTTGGCGTTAGGACTCCGATCGTGTTTATTGACAACCCGATTTATGATAAGACGAATAATATTTATTCGCTTTTTTTGGCAAAAGAATGGCTATGCAAAGATGACACCTTACTATTGGAGTCCGATTTGGTATTTGAGGACTCCGTTTTGGACATCATTCTTGATGATGATAGAAAGACTTTAGCGCTTGTTGACCACTATGAATCGTGGATGGATGGGACTTGCGTCACAATTAATGAGGATGACGGCATAGAGAGTTTTGTGCCAAATAACGTATTTAAGTATAACGAGGTTTCATCATATTATAAGACAGTAAACATCTATAAGTTTGGAAGAGAATTCAGCGAAAAGGTATACGTTCCCTTCCTTGAAGCTTACCAAAGTGCGTTGGGACGTAACGAATATTATGAACAGGTACTTCGGGTAATTGCTATGCTTGATTCATCGGATATAAAGGTGAAACGACTTGATGGCGAAAAATGGTATGAAATTGATGATATGCAAGATTTAGATATAGCAGAGTCAATTTTTGCGTCATCAGATGATGAAAAGGTGGATCTTCTAAATAAAAGATATGGTGGATATTGGAGATATCCACGGTTACTAGACTTCTGCTATCTGGTTAATCCATATTTTCCGCCTCAACGTATGAAAGAAGAAATAAAAGCTAATTTCGATACTTTACTGACAGAGTATCCAAGTGGGCAGCATATTAATAGTCTCCTAGCGGGAAAGAATTTTGGCGTTAAAGAAGATAATATTTTAGTTGGAAACGGTGCAGCAGAATTGATAAAAAGCCTCATGAATTTTCTTGATGGTGTGACAGGTTTCATTCGTCCTACCTTTGAGGAGTATCCAAATAGATACGATGGGTCGAATTCTGTCGATTTTGTCC
>Ga0256404_1004975_pt1 | contig 24198 bp, 21 predicted proteins | sample RumenRJG_01DNA_FD_185990 | JGI IMG/M metagenome (GOLD analysis project Ga0256404, IMG submission 185990) | Bovine rumen microbial communities from Lethbridge, Alberta, Canada - RJG_01 | ecosystem: Host-associated > Mammals > Digestive system > Stomach > Rumen | place: Canada: Alberta | collected... | reverse complement strand
TGTCGTTTACTATAGGAATTGGGAATCAGGAATTAGGAATGAATAGTGGCTGCCGCGCACGCTGTAGGCGCGGCCAATCGCCGCCATCTACGCAGCCAAGCCATTGATAATTCCTAAGGAGCCGTGCAGAAATTATTCATACAGAATGCGAAGGATGAATTCGTCAGTGCAAGGCGGAGGAGGGAGGCGTGCCGGGGCACGTTGACCGACGACAACGCCGCAATGGCGGATTCAGACAAGCATAATGTATGAATAATTTCTGCACGGCTCCTAATTCCCAATCCCTAATCCCCACTTCCAATTCCTCACTCCCAGCGACGGTCATATGAATCCTTCTGCCAACCCTCGTCCTCATCCTCATCCTCGTCAAAGCTGGAGAAGATGTCGTTCATGATGACGGGGTTGTTTTGCAGGGCCCTGAGGCTGTCGCGGCTGACGACGGTATTGGTGCCCAGGCAGGCCTTGCAGCGGTAGCCGCACTCGGGACAGACGCAGCCCAGTTCCAGTCCCTCGGAATGGACCATATAGGTATCGCACACATGGCAGGAGCATCGCATCGTTTTATCCTCCGATCTCCAGTTTATTTCCGTTGAGCACCGCCCCGGCCAGGCGTTCGCCCGCATAGCGCAGCGTCAGGTCAAAGCCCTCCGCGCCGTCGGCCAGCAGCTTCAGGAAGATCCGGTCCCCTTCCCACAGGGTCAGGGACAGCAGGCGGTCCCGGTCGATCCACTCCAAATCGCCCTCGTCGCAGGGGATGATGTCGCCGGTGAAGCGGGCGGCGGTGAACAGGTGCATCTCCTCGTCCTCCCAGCGGTCGGAGCGGAAGTGTACGATGCCGCGACAGCGGCAGTCCAGCAGGTCGAGCCCCGTCTCCTCCTTCGCCTCCCGCAGCACGCACGCCATGGGAGTCTCCCCCGGCTCGATGTGGCCGCCGATGCCCAGCCACTTGTCATGGTTGGCGTCGTTTTTCTTTTTGGTGCGGTGCAGCATCAGGTATTCGCTGCCCCGCTCGATGTAGCACAGCGTGGTCTCCTTCATGTTTCCCTCCGTATCAGGGTCCGGGCCAGCGCCTTGTCGGCCTCGGAGATCCTGTAGCTCTCCCGGAGCTTTTGTATGGCCTTGTTGTGGGTGAACGGGTCCCAGAGGTTCTCCTCCAGGATGCCAAGGCACGCCTCCCGCGCGCTGGGCCACAGCGTGGCCAGGCCCCAGGCCGCGCCCATCCGGGCGTAGTAGCCCTCGTGCTGAAAGCCGCGGTACACCGCCATCACCCCCGGCAGGTATTCCGGCAGCTTGAACCGCGCCATCAGCAGCACCAGCCCGAAGCGCTTGCGAAACTCCTCGCCGCTTTCAGCACAGTCCACGGCGAAGGCGTAGGTCGGCGGCAGCTCGGCGGGCTTGGGCTTGAAGGACGACACGAAGGTGTCGCACACCGCCCAGTTGTCCACATGGGGCAGAAAGGCGTCGGTCAGCGCCAGCTTTTCCCCGATGGGACACCTCGCCCCGGCCAGCACGATCCCGTGGAGCATCCGCATCTCAAAGAGGTCGTGCGTCCGGCTGGCGTCCAGAAAGTCCCGCCAGTCCACGGACCGGATGATCTCTCTGCCAATGCCCCGCAGCAGCGGCACCCGCACGCCATAGGCATGCCCCTCCAGCCCGGGCACCAGGCCCGCGTTGAACGCCGCGTATTTCGCCTCTCCCAGGCCCTCCAGCCGTGCCAGCAGGCCGTATGTATCAAACATGTTTCTTCACCCCGTATCAGTTTAACGGATGGGGGCAGGAAAGTCAATGGGGCAATCGTTGGAGTGGAATAGCCTACTCCCTCAGTCACGCTTCGCGTGCCAGCTCCCTCAGGGAGGAAGCCTATCGGTATGCAATTTCCACAGGCTCCCTCCCTGAGGGAGCTGGCTGGCCGAAGGCCAGACTGAGGGAGTCCGTTCCACGGACTCTCATATGGAGCAGACAGCTGCTGACGTTGTCTGATCGAGCCCGCGTCAGCGGCCATCTAATGCCCCACTATCCGCCATTTGTTAATTTTGTTAATTCTTGTTCCGACTTATTGACTTTCTTTGACTTTTGACTATAATAATAAACGTCGGCAGGGGGCGCGGATAGAAAGCGCCCGGGCCGTTCACAATAGATACAGAAGCACAAAGAGGAGGTACGAATTATGTTCAGCATCATTCCCTATCGCACCGATAACCATATGGCCCGCCGGGAGCGCGGTTACTTTGAGGATTTCGCCAACGACTTCTTCCGTCCGTTCTTCGCGGACAGCTTCGGCCTGATGGCCGGTCAGCGTCCCATGAAGGTGGACGTGAAGGACGAGGGCGACCACTTCACGCTGGAGGCCGACATGCCCGGCATGAAGAAGGACGACCTGAAGGTGGAGGTCCACGACGGCGTGCTGACCATCTCCGCCAACTACGACGAGTCCAACGACGCCAGGGACGACAGCGACAAGTACGTCTACCGCGAGCGCCGCTGTGGCAGCATGAGCCGGAGCTTCAACGTGGAGGGCGTGAAGGAGGAGGACATCACCGCCGCCTTCAAGGACGGGGTGCTGACCCTGAATCTGCCCAAGCGCGAGGAGCAGCCCGCCCCCGCGACCCACACCATCGCCATCGAAGGCTGACACAACGCCCCTGTCCGTCCGGACAGGGGCGTTGTATGCAAAAGCGTACAGTTAATTGAGAATGGAAAATGGAGAATGGAGAATCCGTGTGGAAATCCTTACGGATTTCTTTGATAAAATGTAAGCAAACGTGCAACGCCGCTTATCGTCTTTAATCAAAACAAATCCGCAGGATTTGCACCATCATTCTCCATTCTCCATTATCCATTTTCAATTCGGCTGCCAGCCTGTCAAGCATCTAAATTTCGGCATGATCGGATTCAGTCCTTTGCCGTCTCCAGCGATTCGTCGAAGATTTCATCGGTGACGATGGCCTGTCCCGTGGCGGGATCGACCTCGGGGAGCTTGACCACCACGCTGACGGAGAAGTGGGCTTCGGCGCCGCTGGCGGCGCGGGCGGTGATGATGGCGGTGCCGTAGGCGCCAGTGAGGGTCACCAGACCGTTTTCATCCACGTTGGCGATCAGGTCGTTGCTGGTCAGCCAGGTGATGGTGGGATCGTCGGGGTCCTCGGGATGGATCTCGGCGGTGAGCTGTATGGGCTTGCGGGCCGCGCCCCTGCGCATGTACATCTCGTGCTCGTTGAGGATGATCTCATGCACCAGCACCTGCACCCGCAGGTCACAGGTGGCGGTCATGCCGTCCACGGTGGCGGAGATGGCGGTGGCGCCGGAGTGCAGCGCCTCCACATGGCCGTTCGCGTCCACGGTGGCCACGGTGGGGTCGCTGGACACCCACTCGATGTAGTGGCCCTCGGAGGCGGCGTCTGGGTTGCCCGCGCTGTCCATGAATCGGGTCTGGATATCCAGCGCGTCCCCGCGCTCGATGGTGGCGGCGGAGGGGGCCAGATCAAAGGCGTCGGAGGAGGGCTCCACGCGGATCACGGCGCTGGTGCTGAGTCCCTCGCCGGTGATGGCGGTCAGCACCGGCTCGCCCACGCCCACGGCGTGGATGGTGCCGTCGCCGTCCACGGTCAGAAGGCTCTCGTCGCTGGACACCCAGCGCTCCACGGCGTCGGTGGTGTCGTCGGGGAAGTACACCGCGCCCATCTCCAGGGAAGCGCCGGTGCCCACCACCAGCTCCTCCGGGGTGATGCGCATGGCGTCGCCCGAAACGTGGACCAGCACGTCGGCGCTGGCGGAGAGTCCGCCCGGGGTGACGGCGGAGACCTTCGTCCTGCCGCCCCGCAACGCCCGCACGCGGCCCGCGGCGTCCACGCTGGCGATGTTCGGATCGTCGCTGCGCCACTCCAGCCGGGTGTCGTCCGCGCCGGGATTGAAGGATGCGCTCAGGCCGGTGACCTGGCCCTTCTCCATCCGCAGGCTGTCGGTGTTCAGGTAGATGGCCGTGGTGGGGTTGCCCGACACCTCCACCCGCACCGAGGTCCGCGCGCCGCCCTCCGCCTGGATGTGGATGTCCGTCGCGCCCGGCGCCACCGCCTTCACCAGCCCCTGGGGGCTGACCGTGGCGATGCGCTCGTCCACCGAGGCGTAGCTGATGGCCTGGGCGTGGTCGGAATCCAGCGCGTAGGAGATGGCATAGCTGTCCCCGCGGCCCATTTTTATAGTGTGCGGGTAGGCGTAGAGGTGGTCCTCCTGCCCGAACCGCATGGGCATCAGCAGCAGCAGCCCCAGCGTGATCGCCAGGATCAACGCCGTCAGCTTTCCGTATATCGTACTCATCATCATTCTCCGCAAGTAACATTTGACCCCTCTATTATACGACAACCCCCTTTGACCGGTCAACTGATTTTTGATAAAAGGAGGGAAAAAGGAAGGAGCGAGGTGAAATTGAGAATGGAGAATGGAAAATGGAGAATGGCTCATTCAATCCGGGAAATCCGCAAGGATTTCCACCAGCATTCTCCATTCTCCATTTTCCATTCTCCATTCAAAACCCTCACATCCCATCTCCGCCCTCCTCCATCATCTCCAGCAGCCGCTCAATGCACGTGCGGTTGGAGGGGCAGTGGTCGAAGTGTTGGGAGAGGGTCCCGCGGGTGAAGGCGATGGACACGGCGGTGCGGATGCAGCGCTCCACGCAGGCGGGGCGGGTGCCTGTGGCGGCGGCGATGTCGGCGTAGAGGCCCTTGCTCAGATTGCGCAGGTCTGCGCGGTCGTCGGACAGGGCCTGAAGGGCGCGGTTGAGGTAGCCCGTGCCCGCCAGCCGGCTGGGAAAGCCCAGCCCGGTCAGCAGCCTGCGCGCCCGGGCGGCGGGCGGCTCCGACTGCTCCGCCGTGCGGGTCCGGGAGCGCTCCTTCCAGCAGTCCAGTATCAGCTCCGGCAGCCGGTCCGCGTCCAGCGGCTTGTACAGGAAATAGGCCGCCCCGCAGCGGCAGGCGGTCTCCACGCTGAAATCGGAGTAAAACCGGGTGCATACGATGCACAGCGGGGCGCGGGACGTCCGCCGCAGGGCGCGCATCAGGGCGCTCCCGTCCATTCCCGGCAGCTGGAGGTCCGTCAGCACCACGTCCACGGGGTGACCCAGCAGATAGGCATACGCCTCCCGCCCGTCCGCCGCCGCCCCGGCCAGCGTCAGTTCCCGGCTCCGCTCCAGCGCGTCCCGCACCCGCGCCACATGCAGGCGCTCGGCGTCCGCGATGAATACGCTCAGGCTTCTCATTGATATTCACCATTTGTATTATATAATACTTAAATAATAATATGGGATGTGCCTTATGTCAATCCGGAATTGTAACGCCGCTTCACCCTTTGCGGGTAGAAACGGTTAACTTTTTCCCATCACTTTTTTGAGCTCCGGCCCCGGCGCGTCGAAGGTCTGCTGGATGGCCCTGGCCAGTATGGGCACGGTGTTCAGCGCCTCCCGGAGGGTGTTCTTGTTGTGCCCCACCTCGATCAGCACGGAGAACACGCCGATGTGCTGGTTGTAGCGCCCGTCCTTGACCAGCACGTCCTTGCACAGGCCGGGCTGGAGGCGGTTCACGTTCCGGGTCAGCTCCCGGGCGAAGGCCAGGTTTTCCTCGGTGTGGGGCTTGACGTCGAAGCCGTTGCCGTTGCCGATGAGCAGCATGGGCTGGGCGCAGCGTTCGCCGTCCTCGCAGACGTAGCGCAGCTCCATCCCCCTGATCCAGGCGTCCCGGTGGAGGTCGATGTAGAGGTCGAAGGGGCGTTCGTAGCCCTCCAGCGTCGCCAGGGATCGGGTGTAGGCGGTGGACAGGGCGTCGCCCTCGTGGTCGGTGGCGTCATGGACCACCTCGAAGCCCGCTTCCCTCAGGCAGCGGGCCAGCTCCTCCCCCACCCGGACCACGCTGTGTCCCGCGTCGGTGGTGCGCCACGCCTCCACCGCGTCGTAGGGATCGTCGGACACCTGCTCGTAGGCCTCGTGGGTGTGGGTGTGGTAGATCAGCACCGAAGGACGCGCCGTGGGCGCGGGGGTCGGCGTGGGCGCGGGGGTCGGCGTGACCCGCTCCACCACGATTCCCCCGCCGCCGGGGGCAAAGGCCGACAGGGCCCTTGCCGCGCCGGGGCGCGCCTGGATCAGCTGGGCGTTGGCCGCCGCCGAGGGTTCTCGCCGCTCAAGCGCCCACCGCGCCCCCACCAGACACAGCACCGCCACCAGTATCGCCGCCGCCACAAACAGCAGCACCCGCGACGCCCGCACCACCTTGAACCGGATCATCCCGATCACCTCCCTGACTCAGGATAATTCTATGTGGCCCGAAAGATAAGCATGACGCCGCTATGGATTTTCGTCCCCTCGCATTCTCATCCCGCCCACCCGCGCGGCAGCCGCCACTCCTTTTCCCTTTTCCCTGTTCCCTTTTACCTGTGTCCCGAAAAATGCCGTCTCCGCCGTTTGTCTCTTCATTTTTCACCCCACTTTCCCGCTAAAAGAATTAAAAATTGCATCACACAGCGGAATATACTTGCAAAACCCGTCAAATTGGGGTATACTATAATTGAAACAGTCTCAAACGGAGACGAGGAGGGTGCTTTTGTATGGATAACGCGCAGGAGCTGATCCAGCGACTGAACCACAGCGGCAAGAAGCTGTCCAAGAGCCACCGGCGCATCGCCGAGTGCATCGTGACCCACTACGACAAGGTGGTGTTCATGACGGCGTCCAAGCTGGGCGAGTACGTGGGCGTGTCGGAGTCCACGGTGGTGCGCTTCGCGGCGGCGCTGGGCTACAGCGGCTATCCCCATCTGCAAAAGGCGCTGCAGGAGCTGATACGCCATCGCCTGACCGCCTCGCAGCGGTTTGAGATGACCTCCGACATGGACCACGCCCAGGTGCTCAACAAGGTGCTCAAGGCGGACATCCAGAACATACGCTCCACGCTGGACGAGCTGGACATCAACGCCTTCGAGGACGCCATCGAGAAGATCATCGCCGCGCGGAACATCTACGTCATGGGTCTGCGGGCCTCGGCCCCCATCGCGGAGTTCTTCGCCCACTACCTGCGCTTCATCTTCTCCAATGTTCACGTGGTCACCTCCGGCGTCAGCGACGTGTTCGAGCAGCTGGCCCGCATCGGCGAGGGGGATCTGCTCATCGGCATCTCCTTCCCCCGCTACACCAGCCGGTCCGTGGAGGCCATGGAGTTTGCCCACAGCCGCAAGGCGTCCCTCATCGCCATCACCGACGGACCGCTGTCCCCGCTGCACGCCACCGCGGACACCTGCCTGATGGCCAAGAGCGACATGTCCTCCTTCGTGGACTCCTTCGCCGCGCCCCTGTCGCTGATCAACGCGCTGATCGTGGCCCTGGGCCAGCGGCGGCGGCACGAGGTCACCGAATACTTCCAGGAGATGGAGGACATCTGGAACAAGTACGACGTGTACCTGGCAAAGTCGGAGACGAACTGAGGGATCATTCATATGAAGCATATCATCGTAATCGGAGGCGGCGCGGCCGGCATGATGGCCGCGCTTTTTTCGGCCCGCGCCGGGGCGCGGGTCACCCTGCTGGAGCGCAACGAAAAGCTGGGCAAGAAGGTGTACATCACCGGCAAGGGCCGCTGCAATGTCACCAACGCCGCGGACATGGCGCAGGTGATGCGCGCGGTGTACCGCAATCCCCGGTTCCTCTACGCCGCCTTCGCGGGGCTGGACAACCGGGGCGTCATGGCGCTGTTCGAGGGGCTGGGCGTGCCGCTGAAGGTGGAGCGGGGCGACCGGGTGTTCCCCGTGTCCGACAAGGCCAGCGACGTGATCTTCGCCCTCCAGCGGGAGCTCCAGCGGCTGGGTGTGGACGTGCGGCTGAACACGGGCGTTCGGGCGCTGGACATTCAGGAGGGCGTGTGCCGCGGGGTGACGCTGGACGACGGGCGGGGCCTGTCCGCCGACGCCGTCATCGTCTGCACCGGCGGCGTCAGCTATCCCTCCACCGGCTCCACCGGCGACGGCTACCGCTTTGCCGAGGCCGCGGGGCACGGGGTGAAGCCTCAACTGCCCGCGCTGGCGCCCGTGGAGACCGTGGAGAGCTGGCCCGCAAATCTGATGGGGCTTTCGCTGAAAAACGTGGCGCTGACCGCTTGGGAAAAGGGGCCCAAAAAGGAGAAAAAGCTCTACCACGAGCAGGGCGAGATGCTGTTTACCCACTTCGGCGTGTCCGGGCCGCTGGTGCTGACGCTGTCCAGCCTGCTGCCGGAGGACCTGTCGGGGGTGCGGCTGTCCATCGACTTAAAGCCCGCCCTGGACGAGCAGACCCTGGACGCCCGGCTTCTGCGGGACTTCAAGGCCATGTCCCGCAAACAGCTCATCACCGTCATGGACGGACTGGAGCCCCACAGCCTCGCCGAGCAGCTGCTGCGGCTGGCGGGCCTGTCCCCCGCCCTGCCCGTCAACGCCGTCACCGCCGAACAGCGTCGGGCTCTGCTCGGCCTCATCAAGAACGTCCCCCTCACCCCCAAGCGCCTGCGCGGCTTCAACGAGGCCATCATCACCCGTGGCGGCGTGGAGGTGAAGGCCGTCAACCCCTCCACCATGGCCTCGAAGCTGACGCAAAACCTCTACTTCGCCGGGGAGGTGCTGGACGTGGACGCCCAGACCGGCGGCTTCAACCTCCAGATCGCCTGGTCGACGGGAGCCTTGGCCGGCGCGTCGGCGGCGGAAGAGTTGTAGTGGTAAAAACAGGGAACAGGCAACAGGCAACAGGAATAGCGGCTGCCGCGTACCCTGTAGTTGCGGCCGCCCGCCATATATCGAAGCAATACGTACGACCCGGCGGGCGGCACCACCCCTGCGTAACCAAACTATTCCTGTTCCCTGTTCCCTGTTCCCTGTTCCCTATAACCCATATATTCCTGTTGCCACAGTAATCAGACATATGCTATAATACCTTACAGCATCACTAAAACAAAAGCGAGGTGTCCCATGAGACTGACGATATTGGGCAACAACGGGCCCTATCCCTGCGGGGGCGGGGCGTGTTCGGGGTATCTGCTGGAGAGCGATTCCGGGAACACGGCGATACTGATCGACTGCGGCACGGGGGTGCTGGCGAACCTGATGGGCATGGACGCGCTGGACAGGCTGGACGCGGTGGTGCTGTCCCATCTGCACTACGACCACATGTCCGATCTGCTGCCAATGCAGTACGCCATACAGTTCCATCCCCGCCGCCATCCGCTGCCGGTGTACGCACCCGGGACGCCGGAGCCGGTGCGGGCGCTGCTCGACGCCCCGTGCTACGACCTCTGGCCCTGCGAGGACGCGACCATCGGCGAGATGCGCGTGCGCTTCACCCCGGCCCGGCATCCCGTGGAGACCAACGCGGTTGAGGTGACCTGCGACGGGGCGCGGTTCGTGTTCACCGGGGACTCCAACGCCGATCCGCTGGTCGAGTTCTTCTGCGAAGGCGCGGACCTGCTGCTGGCGGACGCCGGGCTGTCCGAGGCCGACTGGAAGCCCGCCGCGCCCCACTACTCCGCGGCGCTGTGCGGCAAGCTGGCGAAGGACGCCCACGTGAAGCAGCTGGTGCTGACCCACTTCAACCCGAAGTACGACCCCGAGGACCTGCTCAACGAGGCCCGGCGCGACTTCCCGGCGGCGCGGGCGGCCTGGGTGGGCGAGGTCTTCTACATCTGACCGATGTCCCTGCGGGACAGCCTGCCCGCGCGGCAGCTGCGTTCGCGCCCGCTGGCCTGCTTCGCGCTGGCGGCGCTGCTGGGCGCGATCACGGCCATGCACGGGGACATCCCCCTGGCCGCGGCGCTGGATATGGGCGGCGCGGCGCTGGTCATGCTCATTATATGGTTCAGGCGGCGGCCCCGGCGGCTTCTGCTGATGCTGCTTTTGGGCTTCGCGCTGGGCATGGGACGCATGACGGCGGCCGTGAACGCCTGCCCGCCGGTCGAGACCCGCTACAGCGTGGAGATGATCGGCACGGTGGCCAGCGACCCCTTCATCAAGCCCGATACGGGCCGGCTCATCGCGCGATTCCTGCCGGAGACGGTGGACGGCGCGCCCAGCCGCCTCCGGCTGCGGCTCTATCTGCGGGGCGACGCCGAGGCCATGAGCGCCGTTCAGCGCGGGCAGCGGCTGCGGGTCACCGGCCACATCTGGGCGAATGACCCGATCACCAACCCCCACCAGTTCGACTTCGGCGCGTACCTGCGGCGCAACGACATGGACGCCATCGCCACCGCGAAGATCGAGGACGTGACCATCCTCGAAACGCAGCTCACGCCGGGGTATTATCTGGCAAGGGCGAGGCGCGCCATCGGCGCGCGCATCGACGGGCTGTTTCCGCTGAGCGCGCCCATCGTCCGGGCGCTGGTGCTGGGAGACCGCTCCCTGATCAGCGAGGAGCTGCGGGAGAGCCTCAACGCCACCGGCACCGCCCACCTCATCGCCATCTCCGGGCTGCACGTCAGCGTGCTGGCGATGCTGCTCACCCTGGGGCTGCGGCGCTTCACCTCCCGGCGGCGGGCGGCGCTGATCGTGCTGCCGCCGCTTATGGTCTACGGGGCGCTGATCGGGTTCACCCCGTCCTTCGTCCGGGCGCTGACCATGTTCGCCGTGCTGGGTGTGGCCCACGCCGCGGGCCTGCCCTCGGACCCCGTGACCCGGCTGGCCGCGGCGCTGCTGGGCTTTGTGCTGTTCAAGCCGCTGGCCATCGCCGACGGCGGTTTTGTGTTGTCCTTCTCCGCCACGGCGGGGATCATACTGCTGATGCCGCCCCTCTCTGCGCTGTTCAGGCTGGACCGCCTGTCCGCCCCCGGCTTCAACGGCGCGCCGGGACGGCGGGCGCTGCGGGGGACGGCGCGGTACATCCTGGAGCTGCTGTGCGCCTCGCTGGCGGCCCAGCTGGGGACCCTGCCCGCCGTCGTGGCCTGCTTCGGGGCGCAATCGGTGGTGTCGCTGCCCTTCAACCTGGTGTGCGTGCCGCTGTGCATGCTGGGGTATCTGCTGTCGCTGGCGGCGCTGATCGTCTGGCCGCTGGCCGCACCCCTCGCGTTCATGGCGGACGCGCTGCTCTCGGCGCTGGCCCGCGTGGCCCGGCTGAGCGCGGCCCTGCCGGTGACCACAGTGCGCGTGGGGCGCTACGCGCCGCCCCTGATCCTGCTGCACTGCGCACTGATGGTAGCCGCCTCGGGGCTGTGCCGGCTGTCGCCTGACCGGCGCAGGGCCCTCCCGCTGGCGCTGCTGCCGGTGGCGGGACTGGCGTCGCTGGCGGTGTGGCTGAATTGCCTGCCCTTCCGGGTGACCTTTCTCGACGTGGGCGCGGCGGACTGCGCCATCGTCCAGACGGAGGGCCGCGTCTACGCCGTGGACGTGGGCGACACCTACACGCCGGTGGCCGACTATCTGTCCGCGACGGCGCTGGGGGTGGACGGCGTGTTCCTGTCCCATCCCCACCAGGACCACGCGGGCGGGCTCATGGACCTGCTGGACGCCTTCCGGCCCGGGACCATCTACGTGCCCGAGGGCTGGTTCGAGCGGGAGGGCCTCTCCCCCGCCGTCACCGAGGGCATGGACCGCGCGGCGGAAATGGGCATCCCCATCGTGGAGCTGTCCGCCGGGGACGCGCTGCCGCTGTCCGGCGACGCCACGCTGACGGTGTACAATCCCGACGGCCCGACGGCGGAGATCAACGACATGTCCCTGCTGATGCTGGTGGAGGCCCGGGGGAAGCGGGTGCTGTTCACCGGCGACCTGACCATGGAGGGCGAGCCGGAGACCATCCCCGACTGCGACGTGCTAAAGGTGGCGCATCACGGCTCCGACAACGCCACCAGCGCCGACTTCCTCATCCAGGCCACCCCGGAGCTGGCGGTGATCTCCGTGGGCGAAAACAGCAACGGCCACCCCGGCGACTGGACGCTGGAGCGGCTTGTGGACAGCGGCGCGACCATCCTGCGCACGGATGAGCGCGGGGCCATCACCCTCGCCCCGGAGGGCGAGGGCTGGCGCGTGACGACGTATCTGGAGGACCCCGATGAATTGGAATGAGTTTCACAAGGCGGTGAAGGCGGGCGATATCGCGCCGGTCTACCTGTTTACCGGCCCGGAGGCCTACGTCAAGCGGGAGGCGCTGGAAGGTCTCCGCGCGGCGCTGCTGCCGCCGGGGCTGGAGGCGCTGAACGACGCCACCCTGGAGGGCGTCACCGCCCAGCAGATCACCGACGCCGCCGAGACCATGCCCATGATGTGTCAGCGGCGCATCGTCACCGTCCGGGACTGGGCCCCGCTCATGTCGGGCAAGTCGAAGAACGAGGAGGCCGAGGTGGCCTGGATGGAGAAGTGGCTGCAAAACCCCTCCCCCCAGTGCGTCCTGGTATTCTACATGCGGGAGGAGGCCGACAGCCGCAAGAAGCTGACGGGCATCCTGAAGAAGCAGGCCGTAACCGTGGAGTTCACCGCGCTGACGGACCCGGAGCTTCAAAAGTGGTGCCAGAAGCGTGCGAAGGCCGAGGGCAAGCGCATCTCCCCCCAGGCGGTCAGCACGCTGACCTTCATGGCCGGGCGGGAGCTGACCCGGCTGGAGGGCGAGATGGCCAAGCTGTGCGCCTACGTGGGCGAGGAGGGCCAGGACATCACCCCGGAGCACGTGGAGGCCATCGTCTCCCCGTCGCTGGAATACAATGTGTTCGGGCTGATGGACCAGCTCCTGGCGGGCGACATGTTCAAGGCCCAGCAGACCGTGAACAGCCTCTTGCAGGGCGGGCAGAACGCCATGGGCCTGCTGGCCATGCTCAACCGGCAGCTTCGGCAGCTGACCCACATGAAGTGCGCCCTGGAGAGCGGCGGCAACGTCCAGACCGTGCAGAGCCAGCTCAAGCTCCACCCCTACGCGGCCAAGCAGACCGCCCGGCAGTGCGCGAGGCTGTCCGCCGGGTGGCTGACGCGGCTGTACGACCAGGGCGTCGAGGCCGACTTCGCCGTCAAGAGCGGGCGCCTGCGCGACCAGGACGCGCTGAACCGGATGCTGTTCAGCATCGGCCTCACGCCCAGGGATAAACGGTAGCGGCGGGAGGGAACCAATTCGCCCGGTTCCGCGTCAAAGATAACACAGTGTTCCGGTCGATAAAGGGACTCTGTCAGCAAGTGGTGAGTTGAATGGCGCTGTTTATAGCGACTGCGTCAGCCCGCTATTGAACTCCCCGCACTGATAAACCGATGTCATTCTGACTAAAACGTTGCACGATGCGCAGGACGAAGCCTGCCGGGAGGTGTCTGATATGAGGAGAAAGCTGTGCGTGGCGCTGGCGCTGGCGCTGTGCATGGGGTCCGCGCTGGCCGCGCCGGAGCTGTCCGGCAAGCTGATGAAGGCGGCGAAATCGGCGGCGGGCTATCTGGCCGCCGGGGAATACGAGCGGCTGGTGACGCTGCTGCCTTTCTCGGACATCGCCCCCGGCGCGTCCGAGTGGGAGCGCTTCGCCCGGAACTACGACCTGGACGGCGCGCCGAAGCATCCCAAGGCCGTCGCCTACGTCAAGGGCGGCGCGTGGGTCATCGCCGTGGGCATGCAGGACGGCGACGACCCCGAGGCCCTGATGCTCATCAGCGAGGACGGCTCCACCCTCACCGGCTACCGCTACGCCGAGTGGTCCCAGGTGGAACAGGAGTGCGCGGCCAGCGGAGAGGTCATTCGGTAGGAAAGTGAAAGTGGAACATTCCGACCATGCAAAAGAGCCTGCCGCGTCCAATCGGACGCGGCAGGCATTTATATGACAAATTGTGAGTGACGTCTGTAAGCCGAGTTCTGTATTAAACGGTCATCTATCTAGGCCTGCGGTTGCCAGCAGGCTCAAGCGATTACCCGGAGGCGCGACGGGCCGCCGCCGGACAGGACCGAAGTCGCCGCCCTGGCCTCCCTATCAATCTTGCACCAGGTGGGGTTTACAGCGCGGGCCAGTCGCCAGGCCGCGGGTGAGCTCTTACCTCGCCTTTCCACCCTTGCGTCTCCCTTGCGGGAGGTTCGCGGTATATCTCTGTTGCACTTTCCTTAAAGTCGCCTTCACCGGCAGTTAACCGGCACCCTGCCCTGTGGTGCTCGGACTTTCCTCAGACGTTTCCGCCTGCGACCGTCTGGCGCCCTCACAATACATCATCCAAGGGCCGTCGTCATTCCCCCGCGTCGTAGAGGATGCGGCCGCAGTTGTCGCACTCCACGATGCGCTTGCCGTCGCGGATCTCCAGCAGCGTGGCGCTGGGCAGGGACATGAAGCAGCCGCTGCACTGGCCGTTGATGAGCTTCGCCATGGGCGGGGTGCAGTGCTGTTTGATGCTCTTGTACTTCTCCAGCAGACCGGGGTCCACCTTCTTGGCCTCCTGGTCGGTGTGGGCGCGCATCTTCTGGAGGGTCACGGTGTCGGCCTTGAACTCCTTGTCGTACTCCACCTTGAGCTGGTCGAACTCCTGCTTGGTCTTGGCGGCGCGGACGCGAATCTCCTTCTGCTGGCGGTCCTTGACGTCGGCGTCCTTGCGCATCTTGGCGAGCTCCTGCTCGTAGCGGCTCAGGGTGTCCAGCAGCTTCTGCGCGCTCTCGGCCTGCTTGTTGGCCTCCTCCACATTGGCGGGAGGATTGGCGGCGATCTCCTCGGTCAGGTTGCCCAGCACCTTCTCCAGCCGGTCCGCCTCGTCCTTCACGGCCTCCAGGCGGTCCTGCATGACGGCCACGTCGTTCTCCAGCTTCTTCATGTTGGCCTGCTGGTCCTTCAAAAAGTCCCTGGCCTTGATCAGCTTCTGCCGGCTGGGGGACTGGCGCATCTTCGTCTCGAAGCCGTCGGCCTCCATATCCACCTGCATGAACTGCCAAAGGGTATCCAGCTGCATATCATCATTCCTCTCTATAGACACAAGCGCACTTCGCTGTTCAATACACGTATCTTATATTGTACAGCATCGGCGGCCTTTTGTAAAGCCAGTGCCAATGCTAAAATTCCGGGACGCTCCGTGGCGGCGTGGCCGGCCTCCAGCACGCACATGCCGTTGTCCGCCGCGTCCATCGCCCGATGATAGGAGACCTCGCCGGTGACGAACACGTCCGTGCCGCAGTCGAGCGCCATGGACAGGTAGTCGCCCCCCGCGCCGCCCAGCACGGACACGCGCCTGACCGGCGCGTTCGGATCGCCGTAGCGGCGGATGGGCCCGCCCAGCGCCTGCTCCGCGAAGTCCGCGAAGGCGCCGAAGGTGGGGATGTCTGTCTGCCCCTGCCGAAGCGCGCGGTCGATGTCCTCCACGTCGTGAAGCCCCAGCGCCGCCGCCAGCGCGTCGTTCACGCCGGGCTTGGCGTTGTCGTAGTTCGTGTGCATGGCGAGCATCGCCAGGTTCGCCCGCACCAGCTTGCACAGCATGCGGCCCTCGGCGTCGTCCTCCCGGAGGTTCTTGCGACCCCGAAACAGTATCGGGTGGTGGGTCACGATCATCTGCGCGCCGCGGGCGACGGCCTCGTCCACCACGGCCTCGGTCAGGTCCAGGGCGCACAGCACGGTGTCCACCGGCGCGTCATCCCTGCCGGCCAGCAGGCCCACGTTGTCCCATTCCTCCGCGTCCGTACAGGGCGCGATGCGGCCGCAAAGCCCGGCGATATCCCCTACCGTGACAGACATGCCATGACCTCCTCCCAGATGGCGATCTCGCTCTTCAGGGCTTCGATCTGCTCCTCGTCGCCGCCCTTTTCAGCGCCGAGGAGCGCCTTTTGCGCCACCCGAAGATAGAAGGCGGCGTAGGGCTCCAGCTCCGGCGGCAGCACATCCAGCAGCACCGGCCCGACGATCAGCTGCTTATCGGTATATTCAGCCCGGCCCGGCTCGGCGGCGATGATCACATAATTGCGCCGCCCGTCGGGGGCGACGCGCTCGTCGGTGATCGTATAGCCCAGCTTCACCAGCGTCCTGCGCAACGCATACGCCGCCACGTTGGGCTGCAAAATCAGCCGGGACGCGCCAAGGTGGTCCCGGCCTTCTTCAATGATCTGCGCGATCAGCGCCCCGCCCATCCCGGCGATGACGGTGACCTCGGGTTCTCCGACCAGCGCCTTCGCGCCGTCCCCCACCCGGAAGTCCACACGGTCGTTCAAGCCCAGCAGGGCGATGAGCCGCTGGGCCTTCATCAGCGAGTCTTCGGAGATGTCCGTCAGCTGCGCCCGTTCGATCCGCCCGGTTTGCAGCAGATAGGCGCCGAGCCTGCCGTGGTCGCAGCCGATGTCGGCGTAGCTTGCGCATTGGCCCACCATCCCGGCGATCAACGACAGGCGCGCATCCAGTGTGATATGCCGCGGGCCCATCAGTCGATGGAATCCTTCAACTTGCGGGAGCGGCTGGGATGACGGAGCTTCCTGAGCGCCTTCGCCTCGATCTGACGGATGCGCTCGCGGGTGACCTTGAACTCCCGGCCCACCTCCTCGAGGGTGCGGGCGCGGCCGTCCTCCAGGCCGAAGCGCAGCTTCAGCACCATCTCCTCCCTGGGGGTCAGGGTGGACAGCACGCTCATCAGCTGCTCCTTGAGCATCGTGAACGCGGCGGCCTCCGCGGGGGCGGGGGCGTCGTCGTCGGGGATGAAGTCGCCCAGGTGGCTGTCCTCCTCCTCGCCGATGGGCGTTTCCAGCGACACCGGCTCCTGCGCGATCTTGATGATCTCCCGGACCTTGTCCTCGGGAATGCCCATCTCCGCGGCGATCTCCTCGGGCAGCGGCTCGCGGCCGTACTCCTGCAAAAGCTGGCGGGAGACGCGGATGAGCTTGTTGATGGTCTCCACCATGTGCACGGGGATGCGGATGGTGCGGGCCTGGTCCGCGATGGCGCGGGTGATGGCCTGCCTGATCCACCAGGTGGCGTAGGTGGAGAACTTGTAGCCCTTGCGGTAGTCGAACTTTTCGACGGCCTTGATGAGGCCCAGGTTGCCCTCCTGGATCAGATCCAGGAACAGCATGCCGCGGCCCACGTAGCGCTTGGCGATGGACACCACCAGGCGGAGGTTGGCCTCGCACAGCCGGTGCTTGGCGTCGGCGTCGCCCTCCTCCATGCGCTTGGCCAGCTCGATCTCCTCCTCGGCGGACAGCAACGGCACCTTGCCGATCTCCTTGAGATACATGCGCACCGGGTCGTCGATGGAGATGCCCTCGGGCACGGAGAGGTCGATCTCCTCCTCCTCGGTCACCTCGGAGAGGTCGGGCTCGGCGATGGCCTCGTCCTTCATCACCTGGATGTTCAGGCTCGACAGGGTGTCCAGCACGTGATCGAAATTCTCCGGGGACATCTCCACGTCCCCCAGCGTTTCGATGATCTCCTTGTAGGTCAGTACGCCCTTGCTCTTACCGGTCTCTATCAGCTCGCGCACCCGCGCCAACATTGCTTCCTGCTTTGCATTTGTCTTGCTCAACTTAGGCACTCCTTTCGACCGGTCAGTCGATCCTTTCCTCGTTCAAAGCCATGATCTGCTGATACATCGCGATTTTCTGTTCATGGGTGGCGGCGCCGATGGACTGCGTGATCTCCTCGGCGCGGCTGTCGGCGCGGTTTTCGCGGATGGTGCGCAGACAGTCCTCCGCCATCCGGGCCGCCTCCTCCCGCTCGGCGGGCAGCGGCCGGTAGTTGAGCGCCGCCAGCGCCCGGGTCCGGGCCTGATCGTCCTCGAGGGTCTCAAGCCAGCCCTGGTAATCCTCCCCGGCCAGCAGCCGTCGGGCCAGCTCGGCGCGGGTAGGGTCGGCGAAGTCCGACAGGGCCACCATGTCCGTCGGGATGCGGCCCCGGGCCAGCAGGGCGATCAGCGCCTGCTCGGCCTTGTCCTCGCTGTTCTCCTGCGGGGCGTCCGGACGCCGCAGCCGCCGCGGGGTCTCCGCCTGGGCCGGGGCGCTGACGCCGATCTGCCGAAGCAGTATCTCCCGGTCGTAGCCCGTCTCGTTGGACAGTCGGCGCAGGTGGTTTTCCAGCTCCACCGGGTTTTTGACGTTCTTCAATATGCGGCAGCATTTCAGCGCGTACTGGGTCATGTCGTCCTGGATATCCAGGTTCAGGCCGTCCCGCGCGCGCAGCATGCGATAGGTCGTGGAATCGTATCGGGTGAGGTTTTCAAAGCCCTGGAGGCCGTTGGCCTTGACGAAGTCGTCCGGGTCCATCCCGGCGGGATAGTCGATCACCTTCGCCGGCAGGCCCTCCGCGTCCAGTATGTCCAGCGCCCGCAGCGCGGCCTTCTGTCCCGGCGGGTCGCCGTCGTAGCTGATCCAGATCTCCGGGGCGTAGCGCTTCATCAGCTTCGCCTGCTCCTGAGTCAGGGCGGTGCCCAGGGTAGCCACCACCCCCTGCACGCCGTGCTTGCGCAGGGACACGGTGTCCATGTACCCCTCCACCAGCACCAGATGGCCCACAGAGCGCTCCTTGGCGGCCATGTTCAGCGCGTAGAGCCCGTTGCGCTTGTTGAAGATGGGCGTCTCGGCGGTGTTCAGGTATTTCGGCTGGGCGTCGCCCATGGCCCTGCCGCCGAAGCCCAGCACCCGGCCCCGGGCGTCGATGATGGGAAATATGGCCCGGCCCCGGAACATGTCGAAGGCGCGGCCGTCCCGGCGGACGATCAGGCCGACCTTCTCCAGAAGCTCCGGCTCGAAGCCCTGTTCGGTCAGATGTCTGTACAGCCCGTCCCAGCCCTTGGGCGAAGCCCCCAGGCCGAAGCGGCGGATGTCCTTGTCGTTCAGGCCCCGTCCGTAGAGATAATTCAGCGCCTCGGCGCCTTCATCCGTCCACAGGAGGGTGTGAAAGTACCGGGCCGCTTGTCGGTTTGCGTCATACATCCTGTCGCGCTCGTCCCGGGACACGCCGTCCCGGCGCTCGCCCCGGCCGCTGACCGGCACCTCCATGTGGGCGCGCTCGGCCAGCAGCCGCACCGCGTCCATGAAGGGCATCCGCTCCATATCCATCACAAAGTTGATGACCGTGCCGCCCTTGTGACACCCGAAGCAGTAGTACATCTGCGCCTCGGTGTCCACGCTGAAGGAGGGCGTCTTTTCATTGTGAAACGGACAGCAGCCCCAGTAGCGGCGGCCCTTCTGCTTGAGCGGCACGTATTCGGAGACCACTTCCTCCAGGCTGACCCGATTTCTCAGCTCGTCCAGCCACGCCTGAAAACTTCCGTCCATGCCGTCCTCTCCGCCATCAGGCCCCGTACAAAATGCGCAACATAGTTCTAATATTCGCCGGTTTTGCCGCTTTTCCTGCATATATCCCATAAATATCGCAAGAAAGTTACAGTGACATCGCGCGCGCCGAAGCCGATAATCGCGCCAGTCACCATAGTATTTATATATACCACACTTCCGCCAAAAATCCTTTAATTTTTATATTTTTAATATTGGGGGGTGACGACAGGGAACAACAGGGAACAGGCAACAGGGAACAGGCAACAGGGAACAGGCATGGCCTGGTTACGACGTGACGGTCAATCGCTGCCCGCCAGGATAGACGTATAGTGTCGTTATAAATCGCGTAACTCTTATCGTGCGCGCGGCAGCCGCCATTCCTGTTCCCTGTTGCCTGTTGCCTGTTCCCTGTCCCCTGTTCCCTCGTCCCCCTCACCCCTCCCCGCGCCGGGGCATACTATGCCCTGTCGCGCCGCGGGCGGCGCGGCCACACCGTCAATGGAGGCACCATGCCATGGATATCATCGTTTGCAAATTTGGCGGCAGCTGCGTCGCCGATTCGGAGGGCTTTCGCCGGGCGCGGGGGATTTTAGAGGCGGACCCCGCCCGGCGCTACGCGGTCGTCTCCGCGCCGGGAGCCGTGGACGGAGGTCCGAAGGTCACGGATCTGCTGGAGGCGGCGTGGGGCGGGGACGCCGCGGCGCTGGACAGAGTGGCGGAGCGGTTTCACCGGATCGCCGTCGGGCTGGGGCTCGACCCGGAGGACGCGCTCACCCGCGAGATGCTGCGCCGCGCCGCCACCCGCGACGCCCTGCTGAGCCGGGGCGAATACCTGTGCGCGCGGCTGTTCGCCCGCTGCATCGGCTGGCCGCTGGTGGACGCTGCTGATTGCGTATGCTTTGACGGCGCGGGGACATTGTCGGTTCCCGACACGCTTCAACGCCTGCGCCGCCTGGCCCAAACCACGCCGCGGGCGGTCATCCCCGGCTTCTACGGCGCGGACCCGTCGGGTGAGATCGTCACCCTCCCCCGCAACGGCTCCGACATCACCGGGGCGCTGGTGGCGGCGGGCACGGGCGCGGACCTCTATGAGAACTGGACCGACGTCCCCGGTCTGATGACCGCCGACCCCGCCCGCTCTCCAGACGCCAGACTCATCCCCGCCGTCACCTACTCCCGGATGCGCCGAATCGCCCAGCGCGGCGCGCGCGTCCTCCACCCCGACTGCCTCGCCCCCGTGGAGCAGGCGGGCATCCCCACCCACCTCATGTGGTTCAAAAAGCCCGACAGACCGGGAACGGTCATATCGGGCGCATGACGAAGGGGAGCGCTGTGTAATTGAAAATGGAAAATGGAGAATGGAAAATGGTTGTTGAAATCCTTGCGGATTTGTAACTGTTCAGTCCTGCGGCCAATGGAGATTTGGCGAGGCGACGGGGGACCTCATCCGACCTCCGCTTCGCTCCGGCCACCTTCCCCAGAGGGGAAGGCATAATACCGGCTGACGCTATCCCAAAGCCTTCCCCTCTGGGGAAGGTGGCAGCCCGAAGGGCTGACGGATGAGGTCCTTCGTTATCCCGCCAATCCTCATTTATCACAGTGGGACTAAATAGATACGCGGATTTCTTTGATTGAAAAGGACGTGTAACCTGAATAGTCTTGCCGACAGGCAGGAACATTTTGGAATAGTGGAAAACGACCTCTCAGTCACACCGCCAGGCTGACTGAGAGGTCGTTCTCCTAATCCTGACAAATCCGCAGGATTTGCACCATCATTCTCCATTCTCCATTATCCATTCTCCATTCATCATCATCCATTCTCCATTCCTCATTCGGCCCTCCACTCCTCCGCGAGCCGGTCGGCGTTTTCGCTCTTCATCAGCACGCCCTTCCAGGGGTCGGCGTTGGTGAAGCAGATAAAGCCGATCTCGGTGCCGACGGGGACCTTGCGCTCGAGGGTGGCCTGTATGCGGCGGCCGAGGGTGTCCATGACGGGTCGGAGCAGGCCGCGGCGGTCGATGGCCTCCAGGGCGGCGTCGGTGGTGACGCAGGAGAGGATCTCCCTGAGCAGGTCCAGCTCGCCGCCGCACTCCAGGGCGCAGGCGATGAGGGTCTCCATGCGCCCGTCGCCGTAGGCCGAGTGGGTGTTGTGGAGGCCGATGCCCAGCTTCACCAGCTTGCCGATGTGGCCCACCAGCAGGATGCGCTTGAAGCCGAAGCCCACCGCGGCCTCGATGCCGTCGCCGATGAAGTTGGAGACGGACACCTGCCGGGACATATCCATGCCCAGGGTCTCCCGGGCGAAGGTCTCGCCGTAGTTGCCGGGGCACAGCAGCACGCCCCTGTTTCCCGCCGCGGACAGCACGCTCAGCTCCAGACGGATGGTGTCCACCAGGGCGGCGTTGCTCATGGGCTCCACGATGCCGGTGGTGCCGATGACGGAGATGCCGCCCACGATGCCGATGCGCGGGTTGAAGGTCTTCTTCGCCAGCGCCGCGCCGTCGGGGATGGAGACGGTGATTTGGATGCCGCCGTCATAGCCCAGCGCGTCGCACACCGCGCGGACCCCCTCGGCGATCATCCTGCGGGGGGTGGAGTTGATGGCCGCCGCGCCGACGGGCTGGTCCAGGCCCTCCTTCGTGACGCGGCCCACGCCCTCGCCGCCGTCGATCGCCACGCCGTCGGGGCACTTCTCGGCGGTAGCATAGATGAGGATGCCGTTGGTGATGTCCGGGTCGTCGCCGCTGTCCTTCTGGATCGCGCACCTGGCCCAGCCCTCCCCCGCCGACGGGTCCACCGGCTCCAGCTCCAGCCGGATGCCCTTGGGCGTGTCCAGCGTCACAGCCTCCGGGACCGCCCCCGTCAGCAGATACCGCGTCGCCGCCATCGCCGCCCCCGCCGCGCACGAGCCCGTGGTGTAGCCGCAGCGCATGGACTTGCCGTTTTTCGTGATGTAATGTCGAAGCATGATCGTTCCTCTTTTTATGAAGTGGGGAGCGGAGCATTAAACAGCGTCAGCCGCCATTCAACTCTCCGCTCCCCACGCTCAATCCTCTTACCGTCCCAGCATGTACAGCAGCGCGTTGCAGATGGCCGCGGCGACATTGGAGCCGCCCTTGCGGCCGCGGGCGACGATGTAGGGCACGTCGGCGGTCATGATGAGCTCCTTGGACTGGACGACGTTTACGAACCCCACCGGCACGCCGATGACCAGTCGGGGATCGAGGCGGCCCTCCCGGATCATCTCATAGATGTGGATCAGCGCCGTGGGGGCGTTGCCGATGGCGAAGATCAGGGGCCGGTCCAACCGCGCGGCCTTCTCCATGGCCTGCACGGCGCGGGTGGACCCCGCCGCCTTCGCCGCCTCGGCCACGTCGTCGTCGCCGATGAAGCAGAAGGCCTCGCCGCCGTGCTTTTTCAGCGCCCTCTTGTTGATGCCGGACATGGCCATGGTGGTGTCGGTGACGATGGCCGCGCCGTCCTGAATGGCCGTGAGCGCCTTGTCCAGCACGCCCTCGGAGAAGCACAGGCTGTCGGCGTACTCGAAGTCGGCGGTGGTGTGGATCACCCGCTTGATGATGGGGGCCAGGGTTTCGTCGATGGGATGGGGCAGCTCCTGCCCGATGATCTCAAAGCTCCGCGCCTCGATCTCCATGGGCGCGACCCGTTCAAGTTCGATCTTCATGCTCCTCCTCCCGCCGCTGCATGGCGGCGATGTAGATGGGATTCAGTCCCGTCATCAGGTGATAGCGCCCCGCGCGGCGGCTGCGGGCCAGGCTCACGGACACGATCTCGCAATCCTCAAAGCCGAACCGCTTCGCCGCCTCCGCGACCTCGCCCACCGATTCCAGTGTAACGGCGTTGACGACGATGCGCGCGTCGGGATTCTTGTCCAGCACGGCCTGTATGATCCCGGCCATGTTCCCGCTGGTGCCGCCCAGGAAGGCGTGGGTGGGCGCGGGCAGGTCCTTCAGCGCCTCGGGGGCCATGCCCCGGACGACCTCTAAGTTGCGCAGGCCGAAGCGCCGGGCGTTTTGCCCGATCAGGTCGGCGGCGTCCTCCCGGCACTCCACGGCGTACACCCGCCCCTCGGGGCAGTTCAGCGCCGCCTCCACCGACACCGAGCCGGTGCCCGCGCCCACGTCGTAGACCACGGCGTCCTCCGTCAGGCGCAGCTTGGCGATGGACAGGGCGCGGACCTCCGACTTCGTCATCGGCACGGCCTTCGTCCCCTCGCCGCCCAGTTCACGGATGAACGCCTCGTCGGGCAGCCCCACGGGCAGCGGGCGGCGCCGGACCGGGTGCTCAAGCAGTATGGCGCTCAGCGGGGCGCATTCGTAATCCTTCAGGCTCCCGGCGGTGCCCCGGGTCAGCTTCTCGTCGGGATAGGACAGCCTTTCGCCCACGCAGACGCGGGCCTCGCCCATCCCGGCGGCGATCAGGTCCGCGCAGACGCGCTTCACCGCGTCCGCGCCGTCCATCAGCGCAAACACCTTGCCGTGTTTCCGAAGCGCCGACGCGGCGGAGCCGTCGCGCCCGTGGAGGGACATGGCGTGGACGTCGTCCCAGCTGGTGTGGGCGCGGGCGCACAGCACCTGCATGGAGCTCAGGCCGGGGATGACCCGCACGTCGTCCCCCTCCAGCAGCGGCAGCAGCTTCTTGGCGCCGCTGTAGAAGCCGGAATCCCCGGACATCACCACGGCGAACCGCCGGTGCTCCGGGTGGGCGTCCATGCAGGCGGCGATCTTCTGGGGCGCGATCTCCGCGTATCCCGGCTTGCCGTAGCGGTCCACGGCCTCCAGCATCCGCTTCGCGCCGATGAAGCAGTCCGCCTCCCTCAGGGCCCGGTCCGCCTCGAAGGTCAGGGTCTCCGGAGAGCCCATGCCGATGCCCACCACGCTGACCGCCCGCGCGGGCTTCAGGCCATAGCGCTCCGTCAGCCAGCGCACGACGCCCGCGTAGTCCAGCCCGGGCCGCTGCTCCGGCTGGCCGATGACGATGCACCGCGCCCCGGCCTGCCGCGC
>Ga0256404_1004974_pt1 | contig 24208 bp, 18 predicted proteins | sample RumenRJG_01DNA_FD_185990 | JGI IMG/M metagenome (GOLD analysis project Ga0256404, IMG submission 185990) | Bovine rumen microbial communities from Lethbridge, Alberta, Canada - RJG_01 | ecosystem: Host-associated > Mammals > Digestive system > Stomach > Rumen | place: Canada: Alberta | collected... | reverse complement strand
CACCGAAACTGTATTTCTGTGATACCGGGCTTTGTGCGTTCCTGTCTTCCTGGACCAGCCGTGACGTACTGATGAACGGAGCGGCATCCGGCCATTTCCTTGAGAACTATGTTGTTTCAGAGATGCTCCGCAACTCATATTACGGAGAGAAGAAAGTGAATCTGAATTTTTACCGGGACACAAATCAAAAAGAGATCGACTTGGTCATGGAAACAGACGGGCAGCTCCATCCCTTTGAAATCAAACGTGCGGCATCACCGGATAAAAAGGTCATTAAAACTTTTTCCTTACTCGAAAAAAGTGGAAAAGACATCGGGGCAGGAGGCATTATTTGCATGGCTGCAAAGCCGTTCCCGATCGATGTGGAGAACAGCATGATCCCTGTCAATTTGCTGTAAGAGATAACTCTCGATAATCATAACTAACCGACTATGTCCGCAGGCTGAAGCTTGAGGACATATTAATATTCAGTTTAATCTGAAGTATACTTCATGATAAACTTAAACAAGGCGACAATCTGGTGTATAGATGGTATCAAAAACAGGGCTTCATGAAAGCAAAGTGCATTGCATAGTCGTAATACGAATAATTATTTCGTAATTGGTTTTGACAAGATGCCCAGAGCGCCATCGACGAATTCTCCGATCCCCAAAAGATGCCGCAGATCGCGATTTCTGTGGACATGTTGGACACCGGCATCGACGTACCGGAAGTGTTGAACCTGTTTTTTTCAAAAAGGTCATGAGTAAAGCCAAGTTCTGGCAGATGATCTGGCGCGGAACACGTCTCTGCCTGGGGTTGATCGACGGTGTAGACAAGGACAAGTTTTATACCTTCGATTTCTGCGGAAACTTTGAGTTCTTCCGCATGAACAAAGGCAAGCCCACAGCTAACATGATCGCCCTGCAGGGTGCCATATTCGGGCTGCAATTTGAGATCACATATAAGCTCCAGGATCTGCAATATCAGACCGAGCGGCTGATTGCCTACCGAAAGGCCTTGGTGGAGCATATGACCGGTAAGGTGCAGGAGCTGAACCGAGAGAATTTCGCGGTACGGCAGCATCTGCGGTATGTGGATCAGTATGCCGTTGCGGAGAATTATCATGCCCTGACCTATGAGGATACGCTTATGGTCCGGGAGGAGCTGGCTCCGCTGATTGAGCCAGAGAACGATGACGCCAAAGCGCTGCGATTCGATGCCCTGATGTATGGGATCGAGCTTGCTTATCTCGCAGGGAAAAAGTACAGCTGGGCCAGACACGACCTGATAAAAAAGGTCTCCGCCGTGGCCAGTGTGGCCAACATCCCGGAGATCATGATGCAGGCGGAGTTGATCGATAAGATCCTGCATACGGACTATTTGGACAATGCCGGCATCGATGAATTTGAGCATATCCGCGAAAGCCTGCGGGATCTGATGAAGTACATCCCGACCGGCAAGATCATATACGATACGGATTTCGATGACGAGATTCTGTCAATCGACTGGAAGGAATCCGAGCTGCACAGCGATGACTTAAAAACTACAAGGCCAAGGCTGAGTATTATGTCCGGCAGCATCAGGATAATGCCGTGATTGCCAAGCTGAAGAGCAACGTGCCGCTGACCGACGCAGACGTAAAAGTGCTGGAAGAAATACTAGGGAGCGAGGTCGGCACCAGACAGGAATACCAGGCTGAGTACGGAGAGAAACCCCTGGGCGAATTTGTGCGCGAGATCGTAGGTCTGGATACGAATGCTGCGAAGGCGGCGTTCTCAGAGTATCTGGATGAAACGCATCTGGACAGCTGTCAGATCTATTTCGTCAATCAGATCGTGGAATATATCGTCCACAACGGTATGATGAAAGATCTGTCTGTGCTGCAAGAGCCTCCGTTTACGGACCAAGGCAGTATCGTGGAAGTGTTCACGGATCTGACCGTTTGGATGGGCATCCGGAGAGTGATCGAACAGGTCAATGCGAATGCATTGGCGGCATGACGCCAGCGATAGTTTACTAAAATTACAATTAATCATTCGGAGGATAAGTAATGAATGGTACAGAAATCATAGCTTTTTTAGCAGATAATTTTCCTGCTGTAACAAGCGCAGTGAGTGCAGTTACAGGGGGATTGTTCACTGCCATCTTTCTGCGTCATAATACGGCTACAAAAGAGTTTGAAAAAATAAAAGCAGGACAATTCAAAGAAGTTGCTGAGGATCTGCTGAAATCGGGTGAAATGACTCATACAGAATACTATAGAGCAAATAATTTCCTGGTTGTGGCCAAAAAGGCAGATGCACATTATTCAAAGATGCCCAAAAGAGAAAGCTTTGATGCATACGACTTTGATTGGTTTATTCGTTTTTATGAGGCAGTAGGTAATATAAGTAACGATGAAATGCAAGACTTATGGGCAAGAATACTTGCAGGAGAGATTAGCCACCCCTCTTCATATTCTTTACGAACAATTGACGCGTTAAAGAATTTTAATAAAGTTGATGCTGCGTTGTTTGAAAAAGTATGCTTACATTCTATATGTCCTGACGGAAAATGGTTTCTGCCACGTTACGAAAAATTCCTTAAAGAAGTATCCATCAACTACTCCGATATAATGCAGCTGAGTGAACTCGGCTTAATGTATAATGATGGCACAATTGTGCTTGAAGTGAATCCCCAAAACGGAACTAATCTTCTTGTTTCTAATAGGGATTTGATAATGTTATGCAGTGTCACAGACGAGAATAATCATAGGTTCAATATTAATCAGTATCCATTTACACAAGTAGGACGTGAACTTGCCTCAATAAAGGGCCAGTGCATGAACAACGATGAATTCTTGGCGTTCGCAAAGGAAATAAAAAAAGAGAATCCTAAAGTACCTTTTGAAGTACATAGGATAATTGTTTGGACCGGTGATCAAAAACAATACGATACGGTGGATTTGCTTGCTGAGGAATAAAAGAACTTGGCAAGACGAGCAATTTCGGACGAATTGGCACGACAAGAAACGGACACCGGGAGATAAATGAGTAAGATGGCTTCTGCTGAAAAGGTAATTGAAACAAATCCTTTCGATCATATTTTTTATGAGTTTTCAATGTATCTACAAGCTTCCGCATCGATATCAACTGAGCAGTTTATAAATAATTTGCTTGTTGATAGCCGAATGGTGCACATGAGAAATCTTGCATATTTCTTTTGCTCAGATAACGATAAAGGAAAGGGTTATCTTCATTATACGGACTATATTAAAGACCGATTACCTGATGAAGTCGACCATGTTCTATTTGGCAAAATTCAAAGGATAACCAGCAACTCAACCTGCCATTTGCTTAAAGGGAGGTTCAGTGAAACATTTAAACAAGAAACCGCTCAATTTGAGCAAATGGTTTTTCCAAAGCTTTTGTTGTTGATTAAAGAATTTGTCTCCGCCGCATCGAGTGAAAGCATTAGAGGAGAATGTCGCAATCAGTGGGAAAATGAGCAAATCCAAGTGAATGCAGCCTATGTTATGGATTTGATTACGCGAATAGAGAAAGCGTCCCTGTTCCAAATTACAAGAATAACAACGGAATGAACAATCATTGAATGGTAGCATTCAGGCCTTTTTTCAGGCGATATGTAACAAGCACGCAGCAAAATAGCCTGTATGAGGCCTTGGTATGATTACGGAAGCCCCGGCTGCTTGCCCTATCAGGCCCGCAAAACCGTGTAATATCAAGCAGAACAGACTGTCTCACACAGTTCCACCCATGACTCTCTTGGACGTTCCATCACCCTCTGGAGAGTTATTTGAAGGATAATTGGAGTTGTTTGAAAGATAATTCTGAGAGAGAAAACAGGAATTAGAAGCATAAAAGAGAGGAGAAAACTAATGCTCAAAGATATATCATCAATCAAATTGCAGGGGGCTAATTTCTCCACCGCAACCACTCTTCCAATTCTTGATTCTTCGGATGGAAAATACGCAAAAGCCTCTCTCATCTATGGACGGAATGGGTCCGGAAAAAGTACAATTGCAAGGTCTTTTCGAAAGCTAAAAGGGGACGCTGTCACTACGGTTACCACATCAGTTGCTCTTGATGCAGCAAACCTACCAATCACATTATCAGAGCAAGAAAGAACCAGCATTTTTGTATTTGACGAAGATTTCGTAACAGCTAACGTTCGTATTGAAGGAAGTGGCCTTGGCTCCATTGTTATGCTTGGAGAACAAGTGGATTTAACTTCGCAGATAGAACATGCAGAGGATGAACTCCAAAAAGCAGAGAAAATGGTAAGTAGAAGGGGGGATGCATTACAAGAGTATAAGACCAGTACAAATCCAAAGGCTCCTCAGTTTTATATTAACAAGATTTACGGAGCTCTTCAACGCGACGATGGATGGGCAGGCAGAGATAGTAGAGCAAGAGGATTACGCCAGAATTCTCGCGTAACTGAGGATACATACAAAAGATTTATCGACCTAGTCCCAGCGAAAACTAAAGAAGAGCTGATTCTTGATTTCGATAGCAAAATGAAGGAATTGGATGCAGCAAGAAGTGGCACGGCTACAATTTCTGCGGTTGTTCCTTCTATTCCGGATGATTATATGCACTATTCCGTCATCCGGGCAAACAAGCTGATTAAACAGAAGATTGAATCGCCAGAACTATCTGAGCGTGAGAAATATCTGTTTTCTTTGGTTACTTCCGGAGAAGCATCTGTATTACAGAAGCGTATGGATCAGCTCAACGAAGAAGAAACTACGTTTTGTCCATACTGCCTACAGGATCTATCACCAGACTACAAAAATGATTTGGTAGCGCGGATTCAAAAAGTGTTGACTGATGAGGTAAAGCTCCATCAGGCTGAATTAAAAGAACTGACAATTCCAGAGCTGATAATAGAGCTCTCTCCTTTTTCTCTATTACCTTCATATCAGCTTTGTCTGGATATGATAGCAGCGATTAACGTTATTCTCACCGCGAACAATGCCCTTCTTCAAAGAAAAATTGATGACTCGTATTCACCGATTGTTGATGAGGAACTCACTGAAATTACAGAAGTCATTAAGTCGCTTGATGAAGCATTTAGGAAACTTGAAGAAGAAAGAAAAACTCATAATGGCAAAGTAGTGAGAACGCAACCTATTGTGGATGCATTGACATCTATCAATAATCAAATTGCATATTACGACGTAATTGAGTTCTCAAGACAACACGATATACAAAACAATGAGATGGCCGGCGCGAAAAAGGCTTACGATGACGCTGTTGCTGATAGAAACGCTAAGAAGAATACTCTTGAAGATCTGAACGGGCGCAGAAAAAGTATCAACATAGCAATTGAACTCATCAACAATGGACTGAAATACATTTTCTTTGCTGAAGACAGATTTACCATCGAACGTGATGGTGATTGTTATAAGCTTTTGTCCAAAGGGCATCCTGTGCTTCCCAAGAATGTTTCTGTTGGTGAACGAAACATCATTGGACTGTGTTATTTCTTTGCCAGCATAATGACTGGAAAGAACAAAGATACTGCCTATAACGACGAGTATCTCATTATTGTCGACGATCCTGTATCAAGTTATGATTTTGAGAACAAAATTGGAATCTTGTCGTTCCTAAAATATAAGCTCAGTCAATTCTTGGATGCAAATATTAACAGTAGCGTGGTTGTATTGACACACGATTTGCTCACGCTATTTGATCTTGATAAAATATGCCAGGAACTTAATGCTGACTGGAAAAGAGTGTTTCCTGGTCAGGCATTAAAATACCATCTTTGGGAATTGGATAATTGTTCGCTAAAACGGTTTGAGTATAGGAAACGGCAAGAATACACAGAACTTGTCCGGCTGACCTATGAGTATGGCTGCGGCAATGCCGGTGAATACGATGTTGTTATCGGAAACATAATGAGGCAAGTACTCGAAGCGTTTGCAACTTTTGAATATAAAAAAGGGATAGCTGAGGTGTCAACTGATGAGACTATTTTGGCTGGAATGTGTGACGAACACAAATCATACTTCAGAAACTTGATGTACCGTATTGTTCTTAACAATGGTAGCCACAGAGAAGAACAAGCGCAGAGTATGGAGATTGATTTCTTATCGGTGATTTCTGAACCAGAAAAAAGACGGACAGCAAAAGAGATTATCTGCTTTATCTATCTGCTGAACAAAGCGCATATGCTTGCACATCTCGGTGATGTTAGTGTCACAATTGAAACATGGTGTGAGGAAGTTAAGGCCCGAGCTGCCGTTATTTGAAACAGGAAATCAAAGCACACTATCTTTTATGACTGAGGAGCAAAGCAATACGAGGGGGGAGACACCTGCCAATGAGAATCTTACATACATCCGACTGGCATCTCGGTATGCCATTGAAGTTGGGGACAATGATCGAGGATCAGCAATTCTTTCTAGAACAGCTTTATTCGATCATCGAAGCGAATGCCGTCGATGCCGTGATATGCGCCGGCGACATATACGACAGCAGCGTGACAAATGCTGAGGCTATTGAACTCTACAGCAGTGCCATCACCAAAATCTGCAAAGAGCTCAGGAAAAAGATGATCGTTATTGCCGGCAACCATGATAGCGGTGCACGTCTTGCTTCTGGCCGGGAGCTCTTGGAGATGGCGGGACTGTATGTATCCGGAAAGATTGCTAAGGATATCAGGCCGATCTCTATCGGGAATGCAGATATCTACCCGATTCCCTTCTTCAATCGGGATGAGGTCGTTGCATTCTTCCCTGACCAGAAGGCCGAAATCAGCTCTCAAGAGGTCGCAACAAAAGTTCTCTGTGACCATATCAGAGAAACAATGGATCCCTCACGCGTCAACATCATCGTCTCGCATGCTTATATCATCTCGGCAGAGCTCTCGGATTCGGATCGCGCGGCTCAGGTTGGGCAAGCAACATCTGTATCTAAGGATGTTTTCGACGGGTTCGACTACGTAGCGCTCGGACATATCCACAAACCACAGGCAATCACAGAGACGATAAGATATTCCGGATCGCCTATCAAGTATTCCTTCGGAGTTGAGGAAGCACAGATCAAGCAGGTCCTTATTTATGATACGGACTCGAAAGAAGTCATTCCAGTCGCGCTCAATATGCTTCATGACCGTAAGAGCATTTCCGGAACATACGAAGAAATCCGAGCAATGGATAGTATTGATAACTGTTACCTGAAGGTCACAGTTACAGATAGAATTGCTAGCCTCGAACTTCTCTCGGAGTTGAGAGAAAAGTTTCCTGGTATCCTGGAACTCTATGGAATGGGTTATGAAGGATCAGGCGAAGAAACAAGCATCACAATTGACGAGCTTACAAAGCTCGATGAGACAGATATCATGATGCGCTTCCTTGAGGAGCAGTATCACTTCACACCCAACGCGGATCAGATCAAGCTCTACAAAGCAGTAGTGGAGAATTTAGGAGAGGAGGCGGACCTGGGATGAAACCTATCTCTGTACGATTCAAATGCTTCGGTCCTTATATGGCCGAGCAGTTTGTAGATTTTGAGGAACTTAGTAACAAAGGTATATTCCTTATTTGCGGAGAAACGGGTTCTGGTAAAACCACGATCTTGGATGCAATCTGCTATGCTTTATTTGGGAAATCCAGCGGAGGCCTTCGTCAGGGCATCGAGGTAATGCGCTGTAAATCGGCAAAAACATCGGATAAAACCATTGTAGAATACATCTTTGAGAGCAACGGAAATCGATACAGATTCCATCGCGAGTTGAGATACGGTAGGAAGAATCTGATAGAAGAAGATGGGTGTGAGATACTACAAGACGGTGTATTCGTACCCATATTTCAGAATCCAACCGCGACCAATGTGAATAAAAAAGCTGAGGGGATTCTTGGCCTCACTTATGATCAATTCTGCCAGGTCGTTATGCTCCCACAGGGCAAATTCGAAAGACTGCTTGTTTCAAATTCTGAGGAGAAAGAAAAAATCCTTACTAGTCTCTTTCATGCAGACAGGTGGAACCAGATCGTTCTTGGCGTAAAAGCTAAAGTTGACGAGGAGACCAAGCGTCTTGAGAAAGAACTGGCAGATATACAAGGCCAGCTGAGTGTTTACGCATGCACTTCCGTTGATGGGCTAAAAGAAAAACTCACAGCTTTGGAAGAAGAGGTTGGTTCCCTCAAGACAGCTGTTCAGGAGGCTGAAAAGCTCAAAAAGAAGACGGCAAAGGCTTACGAAGATTCTATAAAAGACAATGAACTCTTCACTGCTTTGAAAGCCTGCAGAACAAAACTAGAGACACTCAAACAGCAGGCAGAAGAGTATGATCGTAGACGAAATGATCTGAAATTATCTGAAGCAGCTGACGCAATCCGTGAGATTCATACAGCTTTTACTGTTGCAAAAGGTGCTTTGGATTCAGCTTCGGAAGAACTAGGGAATGCAGAAACTGCGTTGTCTACTGCCGAGGAATCAGATGCGGCAGCCAAGAAGAAAAAAGAGTTGCATGAGGCTGGCAGAGCTTCCTATGATGCAGACAAAGAAACTCTAACTAGGCTTAAAGATGCCAGAGAATTGTATGCCGGCATAGGAAAAAAGAAAAAAGCATCTGAGGATGCAGCTAAAGAGGAAAAGAAAAAGAAAAAAGTAGCCGACGCGGCAAAAAAAGCTTATGAAACTGCTCGTGATCAATGGGGGAAAGCCAGGGTTGCGAGCGAAGATGCCGCTAGGGCCTTCCGCGAGATTAGTTTACAGTACACGGCAAACATTGTAGGAACCCTAGCTTCTAAACTTGAAGACGGAGTCCCATGCCCGGTCTGTGGCAGCACCCAGCATCCTGCTCTCGCTGAGCTTGCTGAAGGGGTTTCTGTTTCTGAAGATGATGTGGAAGCTGCCAACCAGGCAATGAAATCCACGAGTGATACCCTCACTGAAGCCAAGTCAGCGATGGATGCCGAAGAGGATGCAAGCTCCCGTGCCACAGAAGACTACACTACTGCACAGGGGATTGCGGTGGCTGCAAAGACCGACTATGAGGTTTCCCTTGAGAACATTATTGCAGGAATCGATGATTCTAAAGCCTTAGAATCCGAGATCAAAACGGTTGAAGATAGAATAAAGGCCTTTGAATCGGCAGAAAAAACTGTCGCGGACGGCATCAGTGCTGCTGCATCTGCGCTGAGTGCCGCTCAGCAACGCAAAAACGACGCTCTCTCGAAAGAGTCATCTGCAAGAGAGAAGTTGAAGACGGAAGCCAAGAAGTGGGCCGCGGCGCTCGCTGAAAAAGGATTCTCGGATGATGCGGCTTTTGATGCTGCTCTGAAGGAAAAAGATTTCCTTGTTGCGGAACGGAGCGCAATTGTAACCTTTGATGCGGATCTGAAAACTGCTCAAAATGCCTTTGATGAACAGCAGAAGAAGACTGAAGGCATTGAAGCTCCTGAAATGAAGGCATTGCAGGATGCTAAAAAGCAGGCGGAAGATGCCTGGAAAGAGAAAAATGATACTCTCACCACAGCTTCACAAAAGTCAAAACATATGAAGAAGTTGTATGAGTCTCTTTCTAAGCGCTGGGAGAGGTATCAGGTAGAAAAAACAATTGCCGATTCGAATACCGATTTCGCGAGAAAGCTTAACTCTAGTACAGGACTGAGTCTGCAGCGGTATGTGCTTGGAATCATGCTTACATCCATAACGGTTGCAGCAAACCAGCTTCTTAAGACTGTCCGTAGCGGCAGATATCAGCTTTATAGAAGCTATGAGTCATCCGGTAGTGCCAGAAAAGCAGGTCTAGAGCTTGACGTACTAGATACAAGCAACGGAGAAAAGCGTAGTGTTACAACGTTGTCCGGCGGAGAAAAGTTCCTCCTGTCCCTAAGTCTTGCCATCGGTCTATCTACTGTTGTTCAAGCACAGAGCGGTGGGACAAAACTGGACGCGATGTTCATCGATGAAGGGTTTGGATCTCTTGATTCGGAATGCATTAATGACGCCATGAGTATTCTTCAAGGCATTCAGAAAAGTCATGCTTTAGTTGGGATTATCTCACACGTTGAGAAGCTATCTGAGATCATTCCTACAAGGCTCGAAGTCATTACCTCGGCCGATGGAAACCATATCAGGCCTATAATCGCCTAACAGCATAGATGCACATCTGTGCCTTTGCAACATTAGTATCAAAGAAGTGAGGATTCCCACACCTATGCTGTCCTCCATCGCTCTGGGATGCAATGGGTATGGAGCACACATGCAGCAAATCCTCACTCCATAAGGGGTTGAGATGTTACCGGGGGATCGCGATTTTTGCTTACAGAAATCGCCAGAATCAAGCAAAACCGAGCGGAAAACGCAAAAACCATCTCAGTTTTCTCGGGTGTTTTAGAAGTGCCTGGCGGTCTCCGAAGAGATAAGGGAATTCAGCAAGCGAAATGTTTTTAAGGTGCATATCCGAATTTCCGCAATATAACAGAAAACCAGACGCATAAAGAACTCCGTTAAATCCAAAGCCGCTTGCGAAGAATAAAAGGCGATGATTTTAGCGCATCGCTCGTAGGATCCGTTATATTTGTCTTCTGTCATTCTTTTTCCAAGCTGACAGAAATCCTCCATGGCGTACTTTTGCACAGCGCCTGTATCAGCGTCTGTGGCTTCAGTATATAACCTGCGTAATAATCGACAATAGTCAGCCTTGGTTTATTATCAACACTCAGGTTCAACGACAGCTTTTACTGAATCCCTGTCACAGTTTTTCCAACATCAATAGACGAATTAGCAAGATCAAGAAGAGACTTCTCAGATAACTCGATCTCAGGCAGTTCAGATGTTCCGAAGAATCGTTTCACGCAGGAAGGATGCCATCCTTTATAAGCGTTACTCTTTATCTCTTTTTCCGCAGCACAAGCATATCATGTCTCAGCCCTCCGAATGCTCACACAGCCTATACAGCCTCTGCAGGCCTTCGACAGGATTTCAAAACGGTTAGATGGATCCAGTTTCCAAGTTCTTTTTGTGACATATCACGTTAAGCAACCAACTTTCCGGTATCAGACCATCAAAAAACGGGAAAAGGGTGGTTGAGAAATACACTTCACCGGTTTTGGGGAGAGTCAGACTCACGGGCTGCGCATTGAGGTCAAGGAGATATTCTTGGGCATAAGAAAACTCATAACCCTCATCTGTTTGGGCAAGTATTCCTGCCAGGGCATCTCTCACATATACTTCACAGGTTTTCTGTATCAGCTCTTCTGATCCTTTCAGGAACAGCTTCCATTCCAAACATTCCGAGTGCCTGATTGACTTTATCCAGTCTCACAGTTTCTTTCCCCTGTTCCAGCTCACGGATAAAACGAAGGCCCAGACCAGAGCGTAAAGCGAATTCTCCCTGGGTCAAACCAGCTTCTTTTCTTCTTTAAATAATCGCCTATTGTTGCCATAATTCCTCATATGGTATAACACGTCTGGTTTGTGTGATAATTATACCCGATAGGGACTATATAGTCAGAATTATATAGCGGATACAGAAAAGAGCCACCGATCAGTTTGATCAGTGGCTCTTGGACTATACGATTTATGATTTACTTCAAATAGCCATCTACGATGGACTGTGCTGCGGCATCATTCTCTGCTGAGACGTAGATGACATAAACGCCCTTCTGCACCAGAACTGCGTTCTCCATGCGGGGAAGAGCATCAGGAGCATAACTCTCGTACTGCTTCATGTAGTCCTCACGGTGTGCTGTGACTTCTTCAAAAACTTTCTTTGCGCTGTCTTCGCTGTCGCAGGTGATAACGGCAAGTTCCTCGCCGGTGACGCCGGTACCCATCTCATAGGTGAAATCGGTGATCCCGTCTGTAGAGACGCCGACGACCTTATTCAGAGCGTTCTCGGAGATGGGGGAGAGGCTGTCGATGAAAAGATTTGCGCCGTGAAGCTCATCGATGAGAGCTTTGGTATCAAGGGTGAAACTGGTGGATGATCCACCGCCGCCGCAGGAAACAAGTGCGAATGCCAGTACAAGGCAGGAAAGAATTGCTAATGTTTTTTTCAATTTGAATAATCCTCCGGATTTACAGTATGTGTCTTCAGGTAGTTATACCATACCTGGCATCCCTCTTCAAGGAGGTTGATGCCGTCGCTGGTCTGCTCGGAAGGAAGATATCCTTCCTCATCGGCGATGCCGTCATAGCAGTCCAGATAATAGACCTGGGTGTCTGTCGCAACGGTGCGGAGCAGCGTGTTGTATTTCTGGATACGGTCGTTGGTGATGTAGCTCACACGTCCGTCACGGTTGAGGGACACTGGCATGATGCCGCAGATGTAGATGACCGCGTTCGGCTGCTTGATCTTCAGTTCCTCTACCAGCAGTCTGTAGTTGGTGGCGAAAGTGTCGGGGTTGGACCAGCCGAGCTCGTTCATGCCGAGATTGATGTAGATCTTGCCGTACTGGTTGAGGGACACCTTGTCGTTCAGGGTTCCGTCTGTTCCGTCAGAACTCTTGCAGCTGTAGGAGAGAGCAGTGGTAACATCGATGGAGGTACCATACAGCAGCGTCTGGAAGTTGCCGACTCCGTAGAGGTCGAGGCACTGGACCCTCGTGTCACCTACGAACAGCGCATCCGAGAAGTAACTGTCTGAGACAGGAGACGCCTCCGGAACCTGCTGTGAATAATCATAATAGATCGGCACCTTATGCACTACAACCGTGTCGCTGGGAAGAGGCCCAATATTCTCGGTCCTTCCTCTCACGAGGACCCGCACCAAGTTGATCAGAGAGGTGACCAGCACGATGAAGGCGATCAGGACCACGATCCCGAACAGGAGGAGACGGCGCATTCTCTTCTTTTTCTGAAGTTCTGTCTGCTTCCGGTTCGCGCGCTTCTTCTGAATGTCCTCTTTGTGTCCTTTTGCAGCCCCGTCACCATTTGAAGCGCTCGCAGCCTTCTTATTCGAGGCAGGCTTCTTCTGGGCCGCTTTCTCTTCTTCTGCGTCTTTTTCATCGAAGAACGCACCGATTTGAGCCGTGATCTGCTCGGTCACAGCCTTATCGAAGTCGAAGTCGTCTTTGTCGGGGTTGTTTACGGTTACGTAATCATCAAGCGGAGAAGGCTCTTCGTCCGCTTCCAGTTCCGGTTCCGGGACATTTTCTGCGGGGATCTCCTCTGCTGTAACCTCCGCATCCGCAGTCTCGGATTCTTCCTGATTCCAGATCACGTCCTCTTTTTCAGACTCCGGCGTAAAAGCAAAATCCAATTTTTTCTCATTCTCGTCCATGTTCTCATAATAGTGTATTTTATGGCAAAAAGCAATAAAACGGAGATTTGGGAATTCTTAATTCTGTCACTTTCACATATTAGCATGGTAGCATATTGACTTGTGAAAGCGCCGGTGATATACTCATCCTCAGAAATACAGAAGAACGGAAAAAAGAAGATGAAAAACATCAGAAAGATCACAAGTTTGCTCCTCATCCTTTCCGCTGCGCTGTGGATGTGTTCCTGCGGTGCTTCCCAAGCGGAGCCCAAGAACCGGCTGGAGGAGATCAAGGCAAAAGGATATATCGAAGTATGCACAGAACCATATTTCGCGCCGAATGAATTCATTGATTCCTCCAAGACGGGGCAGGATCAGTATGTCGGATATGATATGGAACTTGCAAAATATATTGCCGATGATATCGGCGTGGAACTCCGCATCGTTCCTCTCGAGTTCAGCGCTGTCCTAGCCGGAATCGCAGAAGGAAAATATGACCTCGCGATCTCCGCGCTCGCATACTCCCCTGCCAGGGCGGAAGCTATGGCCATGTCCAAGGGATACTGGTTCGGCGGCGACGGATACGGATTCATGATCCGTGAAGAGGATAAGGGCAAGATCGAGACCATCGATGACCTGAAGAATGTTGTCGTTGTGACACAGAGCGGATCGGTACAGGAGGCCATGTATAACCTCTATGTGGGATCGTCCAAGGAATTCAAACTTGTCTCCTCCATGACTGACGGTTATCTGGCTGTCGCAGAGGGGAAGGCGGACGCCTGCATCTGCTCCATCGGATCCGCGAGACTCTATGCGGAGGCGAACGGCGGGCTCTATCTGCCGGATTTCCGCTTCGACGTGTCGGACGAGCTGACCGGCACCCGTGTGGCGGCCTGTCTGGAAGGAACGGATGAGCTGATGGAGGTAGTGAACCGCTGCATCGACGAAGTGATCGCGAGCGGAGACATTCAGAAATGGCACGATGAGGCGGAAGCGTACGCGAAGACGTTGGGCCTCATGGATTAACGCGGAACGAAGATTCTGTAAGAAATGAAGGCCGGAAGCAATAGCTGCCGGCCTATCGTTTGAAAGGATATCCTTTTCATGTTTTTTGCGACGACATATAAACTGTGGTTAAAATACTACCCCGTCTTTCTCAGGGGGCTGGGAGGGACGCTGTGGATCTCCGCCGTGACCATCGTGTTCGGGTCGATCCTAGGTCTGATCGTGGCTGCCATGCGCATGAGCCGCATCCGCCCCCTGAACGCTGTCGCGTCGGCTTACGTGGAAGTGCTGAGAGGGACGCCGGTCCTGCTCCAGCTCTACTTCTTCTGGATTGGGCTTCCGAAACTGTTTCCTGCCCTGGGGATGACCGACACTCAGTCGGTGGTCTGCGCGCTGGTCATCAACGCCTCGGCTTACATCTCCGAGATAATCCGCGCCGGGATCGGGGCGGTGGATCAGGGACAGTGGGAGGCGGCAAGGAGCGTGGGGCTGTCCGAAAAGAACGTGTTCTTCCGGGTCATCCTCCCGCAGGCGGTGAAGAACATCCTTCCCGCTATGGGCAACGAGTTCATCTCCACCGTGAAGGGGACCTCCCTGGCGTCCACCTTCTTCCTGCCGGAGCTGATCACCAGTTACAAGACGGTTCAGTCGGCGACGTTCCTGGCGCTGCAGTCCCTGACCATCGCCGGTATAATCTATTTTTTGCTGGATCTCGTCCTTTCATGGATGCTGAGACTGCTGGAGAGGAGGGAGGGAAAGTGACTGAAGAGATCATCCGCACCGAGAAACTGACCAAGAATTTCGGGTCACTGGAGGTGCTCAAGGGAATATCCACCGTGATCCGGCGCGGGGAGGTCGTGTCCATCATCGGACCCTCCGGAGGAGGGAAGTCCACCTTCCTTCGCTGTCTCAACCTCCTGGAGGAACCCACATCCGGAAAGGTGTTCTTTGAAGGGGAGGATATCACTGCGGCGAAGAAGAACATCTCCGCCTACAGGCAGAAGATCGGGATGGTGTTCCAGAACTTCAACGTGTTCCCCAATATGACCGTGCTGGAGAACATCACACTGGCTCCGATCCTGGAGAGAAAATTGCCGAAGGCGGAGGCGGAAGAGGAGGCGAGAGCGCTCCTCGCGCGGGTCGGACTGCTGGATAAGGAGAAGGAATTCCCGAGGAAACTGTCCGGAGGACAGAAGCAGCGTCTCTCCATCGTGAGAGCGCTTGCGATGCACCCTGACGTGATGCTCTTTGACGAGCCCACGTCGGCGCTGGACCCGGAGATGGTCAAAGAGGTGCTGAACGTGATCCAGGATCTGGTGCGGTCCGGGATGACCTGCGTCATCGTGACCCACGAAATGGGCTTTGCCCGGAACGTGTCCAACCGTATATTGTTTATCAGCGACGGCGTGATCAAGGAGGAAGGGAGTCCTGAGACTCTGTTTGCCTCTCCGAGAGATCCCGCGACAAGAAGATTTCTAAGCATGGTAATGTAAGAAGGGAGATATCGATCATGAGCGCATTGGAAGAGATCAGAGGATATGTAAAGGACAAGGCGGAGGAGACCGTCCGGATCGCCAAGAATATCTGGGGATATGCGGAACTCTCCTACGAGGAGACAAGATCTGCCGCGGAGCTGGAAAATGCCTTCGAGGAGGAAGGATTCAAAGTGGAGAAGGGGATCGCCGGTATCCCCACCGCTTTCATCGCAGAGTATACCATGGGAAGCGGAAAACCGGTGGTTGGTTTCCTTGGGGAGTATGATGCCCTGGACGGGCTCAGCCAGGTGGCGGGGCAGCCGTCCCGGGAGGAGGTCGTTCCAGGTGGATGCGGTCACGGATGCGGACATAACCTGCTCGGCACCGGATGCTTTGCTGCAGCAGTCGCGCTGAAGAACTACCTCGTGAACAACGGAAAAGACGGAAAGATCCTCTACTTCGGATGCCCCGCTGAGGAAGGCGCAGGTTCCAAGCAGTTCATCGCGAGGGCCGGCTACTTTGACGATGTGGATTTCGCCTATACCTGGCACCCCAGTTCCCGCAATGAGGTCTCGGGGAAATCCAGTGTGGCCATCATGGGGGCGAACTTCATCTTTGACGGGATCTCGTCCCACGCCGGCGGCGCCCCGCACCTGGGAAGATCTGCCCTGGACGCCGCGGAGCTCATGAATGTGGGCTGCAACTACCTCAGGGAGCACATGATCGATCAGGCGAGGATCCACTACGCCTACTCCAACGCAGGAGGTACTGCTCCGAACGTAGTGCAGAGCCACACGGTCATCAAATATGAGGTCCGTGCGCCGAAGGTCAACCAGATGCAGGAACTGTTCACCCGCGTCGTGGACGTGGCGAAGGGAGCTGCCCTGATGACGGGGACCACCATGAACTATGAAGTGACCATGGCGTTCTCGGACTACATCCAGAACAAGACCCTGGCTCCGGTCATGTCCCGTGCGCTGGAGGAGGCCGGTCCGCCGGAGTGGACAGAAGAGGAGTACAAGCTGGCAGGGGAGTTCTTCCGCACCTATCCCAAGAGCACACAGCTGAATATCCTGGAGCAGCTCGCCCAGTATTTCGACCCGGATGAAGTGGAGAGCGTTATGCTGAAGAAACCTCTGGATTCGGTGACGAGGCCTTTCGACCCGAACGAGACCCGCTATGAGTCCGGATCCACCGACGTGGGCGACGTAGGATACGCCACGCCTACCGTCACGCTCCACGTCGCAACGGCCGGTCTCGGCAACGTAGGACACTCCTGGCAGAATACCGCCTATTCCAATTCCTCCATAGGGATGAAAGGAATGCTTAAGGCGGCGGAGGTCATGGCGCTCGCCGCCGTGTACACCATGGAACAGCCGGAACTGATCGAGAAGGCGCGTCAGGAACTGCTGCGGAAAAACGGCGGTAAGTACACCTGCCCGCTTCCGGAGTATGTACAGCCTCCTATCGGCAGATATTGATTCGTTATAATACTGTGTAAAAAGTTCACCGTAAGCCTACTGTGGGGCTTACGGTGTTCTGCATATAGGACAGATAATTGTTTACGAAATGAGTTTCTGCGCAAAATCTTGTCGGGAAAGAAGCTTTTCTTTATAATGTATTTTACATGGAAAACAATAAACAGAAACTCATCCGAAATTTCTCCATCATCGCCCATATCGATCATGGAAAGTCCACCCTGGCAGACCGCATTCTGGAGCTGACGGGATCTGTTTCGTCACGCGATATGCGCGGTCAGTTGCTGGACGGAATGGAACTGGAGCAGGAGCGCGGCATCACCATCAAGGCCAGCGCCGTGTCCCTTTCCTACAAGGCGAAAGATGGAAATACATATGAGTTCAATCTCATCGACACCCCCGGACATGTGGACTTCAACTATGAAGTGTCCCGTTCCCTCGCAGCCTGCGAAGGGGCGATCCTCATCGTGGACGCCACCCAGGGCGTGGAGGCGCAGACTCTGGCCAACGCCTATCTGGCGGTGGACAACGATCTGGAGATCCTTCCGGTCATCAACAAGATCGACCTGATCTCCGCGGATCCGGAGCGATGCAAGATCGAGCTGGAGGACTTCGTGGGGATCCCCGCGGACGACGCTCCGCTCATTTCCGCGAAGCTTGGGACCAACGTGGAGGAGGTCCTGGAGAGGATCGTCACCGATATCCCCGCGCCGAAGGGAGATCCGGACGCACCTCTGAAATGTCTGATCTTTGACTCCGCCTATGACAGCTACAAGGGAGTCATCACCTATATCCGTGTCTTTGACGGCAGGGTAAAGCCCGGAGACCGCATCCGCATGATGGCGACGGGAGCTGAGTTCCAGGTGGTGGAGGTGGGCCATATGCGCGCCCTCTCCCACGAGCCCTGCAGCGAGCTCTCTGCAGGAGAGGTTGGATACATCACTGCCAGTATCAAGAACGTGGCGGATACCCGAGTAGGTGACACCGTCACCATGGCGGAGAGACCCTGCGACAAGGCGCTTCCCGGATACCGCAAGGCGGTTCCCATGGTGTTCTGCGGCGTCTACCCGGCGGACGGAGGGGATTACGAATCCCTGAAGGACGCCCTGGCCAAGCTGGCCCTCAACGACGCGTCCCTGTCCTACGAACCGGAGACATCCGGAGCGCTGGGTTTCGGATTCCGCTGCGGATTCCTCGGACTTCTCCACCTGGAGATCATCACTGAACGTCTGGAACGTGAGTTCGACCTGGATCTGATCACCACTATCCCCAGTGTCGTATACCGCATCACCATGACCAACGGGGATGTACTGGAGATCGACAACCCCACATCCTATCCGGATCCCGCCCTCATCGCGAAGACGGAGGAGCCGGTGGTGGATGCCCACATCTTCACTCCTACGGACTATGTCGGATCCATCATGGATCTGTGCCAGAGCAGGCGCGGCATCTACTACGACATGCAGTACCTGGACAAGACCAGGGTGGATCTGCACTATGAGCTTCCCCTGGCGGAGATCATCTACGACTTCTTCGATGCCCTCAAGAGCCGGACTAAAGGCTACGCTTCCTTCGACTACGAGATGAAGGGATACCGGGAGAGCAAACTGGTCCGTCTGGACTTCCTCATCGCGGGGGATCAGATCGACGCCCTGTCCTTCATCGTGTTCGCGGACAACGCTTATTCGAGGGGACGCAAGACGGCGGAGAAGCTCAAGGAATACATCCCCCGTCAGCTGTTCGAGGTGGCTATCCAGGCCGCTGTGGGAGGCAAGATCATCGCGAGGGAGACGGTGAAAGCCCTTCGCAAGGACGTTCTCGCCAAGTGCTACGGCGGTGACATCTCCAGAAAGAAGAAACTGCTGGAGAAGCAGAAAGAGGGAAAGAAGCGCATGCGCAAGTTCGGCAGCGTGGAGGTCCCGAGTGAGGCATTTACAGCCGTCCTGAAACTGGACGACTGAGGATCTTTAAAGAACGACACCCCCTGGGATGGTTCCATCCCGGGGCTTGCGGTGTGAAAGGCAAAAAAACATGTTTCGGAATCTATTCAGGAAAAAACAGACCGGAGTGACCTGGATCGTGGCAGGTCTCGGCAATCCGGACGAGAAATACAAGGGGACCCGGCACAATATGGGATTCCTGGCGCTGGATTACCTGGCGGACAGGAAAGGCGTATCGGTGACCCGCAGCAAGTTTCAGGGACTCACCGGCACGGCGAAGGTGGGGGAGGAGCAGGTGCTGTTCCTCAAACCCATGACCTATATGAACCGGTCCGGGGACAGCGTTGGGGAAGCTGCCCGCTTCTACAAGGTCCCGGCGGATCATGTCATCGTCCTGTGCGACGACATCACCCTTCCGGCAGGGACCATCCGCCTGAGGGATAAGGGATCCGCCGGCGGACACAACGGTCTCAAGAGCATCATCTCCCAGCTGGGAAGCGACGGATTTCTCCGAATCAAGATCGGAGTGGGCGGCGACGCTCCCTCCGGCGATGAACTGGTGGACTTCGTCCTCGGTAAGCCCTCCAAAGAGGATATGGAGGCGGTCCGGAAGCGCTATCCGGACATCGAAGGCGCCGTGGATCTGATGATCGGCGGGGACTTCACCCTGGCCCAGAGCAAATACAACGGAAAAGGAAAATAATCCATATGACCATTCTTCAGGAACTGGCCAAAAGCGAACCCATACAGAACCTCGTCACAGCGGTGAAAAAGCCCGGAAAGTCCGCGGCTCTCTTCGGGGTGCATAAGATCCACCGGACCGTGTCCGCCGCGGCTTTCGCCATGGCAGCGGGAAGACCGGTGATCTTTGTGTGTGACAGCGACGGGGACGCCTACCGCGCGGCGGAGGACATGAGATCCCTCGGGCTCACCGAGGTGGAGGCGCTCCCTTCCAGGGAGGTAACGCTGCTGGATGTGGAAGGCATCTCCCATGACGAGGAGATCGCCAGGCTCACCGCTCTCGGCAAGGCCGCGAGAGGGCAGCTGAAGGTGGTCTGCTGTTCCCTGGAGGCCATGTGCCTGCTCACTATGCCCAAAGACATCTACCTGCACCGCGGGATCGTCCTGGAGCAGGGCGGTGAAGCGGAGATCCGGGCGCTCTGCGCGAGACTCATCTCCGCGGGATACACCCGATGCGACAAGGTGGAAGGCAGGGGACAGTATGCCCAGAGGGGCGGCATCCTGGACGTGTTCCCCGTGGACCGGGATATGCCGGTCCGTGTGGAGTTCTTTGACACTGAGATCGAGAGGATCTCGGAATTTGCCGTGGATACCCAGCGCAGGACCGTGGACCGGTCCCGCTGCGAGATCCCTCCCGCAAGGGAGATCTCCCTGGGGGACGACGCGGTGGAGACCATCCGGGAGTTCGTGAAGAAACTGCCGGAGGGACAACTCTCGGCTGCCATAAAGCGGGATCTCGCGGAACTGCAGGAAGGCGTCCTGCCCGTCTGCACCGACCGCTACATGGCCGCCTGCTATGCGGCGCCGGAAACGGTCCTGGACTATCTGCCGGAGGCTGTGGTGTTCCTGGCGGAGCCCAAGGAGCTGGAGGAGCGGTACCGCTCCCTCATGGAGCGCTACACCTTTGATATGGAATCCCTGGCTGCCAACGGGATGTATGACCCCGTCCTCGGCCGGTACTATACCGTCTACCCTGAAGCGGTGTCCGGAAGGAACCGGGTCCTGTGTGATGTCTTCCCCCGCGCTGTGGGGGACATCCCTCTCGAGACCATCGTGAACCTGAACTCCAACGCGGTCCCCCGCTGGTCCGGAGAGGTGTCTGTCCTGAAGGAGGACCTGCAGGGCTATCTTTACGCGGGGTACCGTGTGGCGGTGCTCGCGGGCACTGACCGCGGCGCCAAGGCGCTGTGTGATGACCTGATCGCGGAAGGGATCCCCGCACAGACCGGTCTCGAAGGATTCCCGAATGAGGGAAAGGTCTCGGTGATGAAGGGGATGCTGTCCTCCGGGTTCGAGATCTCGCCTTTGAAGATCGCGCTCATCACCTCGTCCAACGAGGCGAAACAGGCGAGGAAGGTCTCCCAGAGGCCAAAGAAGTCCTCCGAAGTGTTCGGAAGCCTGGAGGACCTGAAGGTGGGGGACTATGTCGTCCACCGGAACCACGGAATCGGCGTCTTCGACGGAATCAACCGCATCGACCACCACGGCTTCGTGGCGGATTACATCAAGATACGCTACCGGGACGGGGACACCCTGTATGTGCCTGTCACCGGACTGGATATGGTCACCCCGTACATCTCTTCGAAGGATGACGGCAAGGTGCCCCTGGACCGTCTGAATTCAGGCGAGTGGCAGAAGACCAAGCAGAAGGTCTACCGCTCTGTCCGGGAGATGGCGAAGGAGCTGATCGAACTCTATGCCAAGCGGGAGAAGACCGAGGGGATCGCCTTCTCGGAGGACACCGACTGGCAGAGGGATTTTGAGCTGCGCTTTCCCTATGAGGAGACGGACGATCAGTTGCGCAGCAGCGACGAGATCAAGAAGGACATGGAGTCCAGAAAGCCCATGGACCGTCTGCTGTGCGGCGACGTGGGAGTCGGGAAGACCGAAGTGGCGCTGCGCGCCGCCTTCAAGGCCATTTCGGACGGATACCAGGTGGCCTTCCTCGTCCCCACCACCATTTTGGCGCTCCAGCACTACCGCACCATCCTGGAGAGGATGGAGGCCTATCCCATCAAGGTGACCATGCTGTCCCGGTTCGCCTCTCCCAAAGAGATCAAGGCCGGGGTTGCAGGGATCCGCAACGGATCGGTGGACATCGCAGTAGGGACCCACAGGCTGCTTCAGAAGGACGTTCAGTTCAGGAAACTGGGACTGCTCATCATCGACGAGGAGCAGCGTTTCGGTGTGGCACACAAGGAGAAACTCAAGGAGAAGTTCCCCAATGTGGATGTGCTCACCCTCTCCGCTACCCCGATCCCGAGAACGCTGAACATGGCTATGAGCGGGATCCGTGACATGAGCGTCATCGAGAACCCGCCGGTGGACCGGCATCCGGTCCAGACCTATGTGGCGGAGTATGACGAAGCCACCGTCCGCAACGCCATCAAGAGAGAACTCAGCCGGGGCGGCCAGGTTTATTACCTGCACAACCGGGTGGAGACCATCGACCGGACGGCGGATAAACTGAGAAATATGATCCCGGAAGCCAGGGTGGAAGTGGCTCACGGACAGATGAACGAGAAAGCCCTCTCCGAAGTCTGGAAGAAGCTGGTGGAAGGGGAGTGCGATATCCTCGTCTGTACCACCATCATCGAGACGGGAGTGGATGTCTCCAACTGCAACACCCTCATCGTGGAGGATGCGGACCATCTCGGACTGGCGCAGCTGTACCAGATCCGGGGAAGGGTCGGCCGCTCCAGCCGGAGGGCCTACGCCTGGTTCCTGTTCCGCAAGGACAAGATCCTGACCGAGGTCTCCTCCAAGCGTCTCGCCGCCATCCGTGACTTCACGTCCTTCGGATCCGGCTTCAAGATCGCCATGAGGGACCTGCAGATCCGCGGAGCGGGCAGCGTGCTTTCCGCGAGACAGAGCGGACATATCCAGAATGTGGGATATGACACCTACGTGAGGATCCTGGAGCAGGCTGTCCGGGACGAACAGGGACTCCCAGCGCCGGAGACCGCCAAGGAGTGCAAGATCGATCTGCAGATCTCCGCCTATATCCCCGAGAGCTATATCGAGGACAACGAGAACCGCATCGAGATGTACAAGCGGATCGCGGACGTCACCGACAAGGCGGACTACGACGACGCGGTGGCCGAGCTGAAGGACCGCTTCGGACCTCTGCCGGAACCGGTGCGTCTGCTGTGCTCCGTTTCCTCCGCCCGCGCCAACGCGGCGAGGCTCGGCATCTATGAGATCCGCCAGCAGAAGGACACGGTGCTGATGTACTGCGACGATTACTCCATGGAGCAGGTGAAGAACTCTGTCTCCGAGATCCCCGGACGTGTCTTCTACGCGGCAAAGGGAAAGAAGTATCTGGCGATCAGCCTGAAGAGCGGAGAGAACCCGCTGGATCCCATCTTCAAAATACTGGATGTGCTGCGGGAGACCGCGGCGCAGGAGAAGGAAAGCAAGAAAGCATGATCAACATCGTATTGCTGGAGCCCCAGATCCCCCAGAACACGGGCAACATCGCCCGGACCTGCGCGGCGACGGGGTCGAGGCTGCATCTGGTGAAACCCATGGGGTTCACCGTGGACGACAAGAAACTCAAAAGAGCGGGACTGGACTACTGGCATCTGCTGGACATCACCTACTACGAGAGCACCAAAGAGTTTTTTGAGAAGAATCAGGGGGAGATGTATTTCTTCACCACCAAGGGGAAGAAGATCTACTCCGATGTATCCTATCCGAACGGGTGCTACCTGGTGTTCGGCAGGGAGGACCGTGGAATCAACGAGAAGATCCTCGCCGCCAACTACGACCGCTGTGTCCGGTTCCCCATGCTGGACGACGACAGCGCGAGGAGTCTCAATCTCTCCAACTCGGTGGCCATCGGGGTGTATGAAGCCCTGAGACAGCAGGGGTTCGTATCCCTTCGCACCGAAGGAGAATTGACGGGGCGGGAAGAACCCGATATTCTTTAGAAAGTATTATAATAATTACATTCATTAAGCTGCATTTCTCACGGAGAGACTGAAGGAAATCAAATGAGCAAAAAACATGACGTGAAGACAGGCCGGGATTATCAGAGAGACCTGGAGCGCACCCTGAACGGGTGCACAGCGGACGCATTTATCTGGGGAGGGATCGCGCTGCTTTTCCTCATTGCCGGACTGGTCTTCGCTTTTGTCCCGCTGCCGGAGGAGATCGAGAGCTACCGTGTCAGCGTTATGATATTGACCTTCACGGTGGCCTTTGCCGCCTTCGCGAAATGCCTTCAGTCGGTCACCGAGCGCACGGCGATCCAGGATGTTGCGAGGGAGTCGGTATACGCGGTCAAGATGACCCAGAAGCAACAGAACAAGGTGTTCCGCACGGTGGCACGCCAGAGTTTCCGCGAACATCTGGTCTATTT
>Ga0256404_1004973_pt1 | contig 24218 bp, 25 predicted proteins | sample RumenRJG_01DNA_FD_185990 | JGI IMG/M metagenome (GOLD analysis project Ga0256404, IMG submission 185990) | Bovine rumen microbial communities from Lethbridge, Alberta, Canada - RJG_01 | ecosystem: Host-associated > Mammals > Digestive system > Stomach > Rumen | place: Canada: Alberta | collected... | reverse complement strand
TTTCCCAGGTAATATACATTTTGTTTCCTTATTGAATGCGCAGTTTAATTTCCCTTAATTTTCCCTAATTTCTTTCTTAATTAATTTTTTAATTTTACTTGTATCTTCTACCAAGCAGGGTTAAATGGTAAAACGCCAAATAGCGGTCGCAGAAGTGATAGTGGTGCTGCCCGACTTTAATCCGATAGCTGCTTCCGTGTTTATTCACCCCCGGAAGTCCTGTCTTCGCATTCGGTTTCCATGGGTGGAGCACGTTCATGTTGTTTTCTGACTGACTTACTTCGCGCAGATTCTCGATTCGATTATCGTGCTTGTTACCGTTAATGTGGTCTATCTGCTGCTTAGGAAAACAGCCTTTGCAAACCGCCCAAACGGCATGGTGCAGAGCAACATGAATACTTCTCTTGTCTATCTTGCAGTTAACAAACAAGTAGCCTTTTTTATCACGCTTTGCTCCTCTTATCGCTCGGCCATATCGGCTGCTAGTCAACCGACCGCTCTTAGCATCGTAAGTGTAGTTCTTTTTCATGCGAAGCAGCAATTCCTGCTGCTCCGCTTCTGTCAAATGTTTCTTGTTCATAAATTCAATTCATAATTAATAATGCATCGCTCGACCTTGGTCGCTTTGTACCTTTAGGTCAAAGAATGCATAATTATTCCACATTCACTTCCGTTTCTTCCCAACCAGCACAACTGTCAAGCAGTCTGTTCAGGCTAACTCCTGCATACGAAAGCTTACCGTCCTTGATGAGTCGGTGCGCTATCGTCTCGCAGTCTCGGATAATCTCCAGTGCTGACCGCTGCTGTTCCGCGAACAGCTCGCCCAGATCACAGTCCGGCTCCGCAAACGACGTATACGCATAGCCACCCGCCATCGCGTCGTAGTCACGCTCCACGCACTGGTGCACAGCCTCCGTAAACACGCTCGTCGTCTTCGTCAGCGTCTGCCTCACGGTCACTTCAAACTCGTTCTCCATCATTTTTCAAATCCGTTTTATCCGTGTTCGACAACAACAAATTCTCGGCTTTAAACGACCGGAAGGCTTCTTTATCCACATCCCAGTACTTTACCACCTGCTTCACAGAATCCTTAGGCTCTTTCGCTTTGTCCTTCGGTTTTTCAGCCTGCTTGCGCTTCCACTCGTCGAACTGCTCCGATACACCGTCGCACAGCGTTCCGCGTGCATGGCGTATGGTGCCGTCTTCCTTCATGTAACTGAACTCGACCAAGCCTTTGGCCAACCACTCCACAAACCGATATAAAGCGTGCGCACATTTGAATGCCTTCGAGCGGTCAAAGCCGCGCTGATACACTAGGATGTTCGCCATAGAACACGTAAAAAAGTGTCTATGATTTGTCTTCTTTACATATTCCATCTTAATCTAAATTATTAATTTCTTTATCCGACAAAAAGGTCACGTTAAACTTGCGCATCACGTCGTAAATCTCCTGCGCGGTGAGCACGGTGCCGGTCTCCATCTTCGCCATGGCGCAGCCCAGTCGCACATAGTCCGCGGTGGTCGTGAGCCATGTAATCTCCGACTTATACACGCGCTCGCGGCAATACTTAATGTACGCCTGCGTCTGGTTCTCGCTGGGCGGCGCAAAGCGCGTAATGATGGCGCGAATAGTGGCGCAGCGGTGCTTCACTCGGTAGTTGTGCATCAGCACTATCCATGCTCGGATGCCATGCTCGCGTGTTTCAAACTCGACGAAACCATTCTTCGCTCCCGTCATTCCCTTCCATTTCGCACCCGTTCGGATGTTAAAGATATTGTTCTTTGCAATCATAACTTTTTTGTTTTACTTTTTTGTTAATACTAAAAAAGTCGGCCAACTTTCTGACTGCAAAAGTAACGCTATCTTTTCAGCATGCAGCATAAAAAATCTGGTCATTCCTGAACGACCAGAAATGACCAGAAATATAGGGTAAAAAAGTGATTCTTAGCGGGCAATCAGTCTCCTGAACTCTTCAACCATCGTCAAGAACTGTTGCTCATCGGCATATTTGTTTTTCATGGGATCCGTATAGTCGCTGAGTGACGATTTCGATGCTCGCTTGAAGCCAAACTCAGAACCGTACTCAGCCCATGTGGGGCGACGAAGGGCACCAGCCTCCATCGCAGCCCGAAAAGGCATCAGTACATCCTTAGGCTTCAACTTACCATCAGACAATTCATGCAGACGGGCAACCACCTTGTCGGCATATTCAGGCTTGGTAACCAGTGATTTGAAATCCTCAGACGCTGAGTATTCTCTTTTCATCAGCTCCTTAGCCTCCTGAATGCACTCCATGATATGCTGTGTAGAATCTTGCGGAGCCCTTCGCATATGATGTATCATACGTCCCTTGAAGACAATCTTCATCTTACTCGTCAGCTTGGTGGCCTTATACTTCTTGTTGGCAGGCACCAGCCACTGACCACCCTCCTCATCCACATAATAGGTCTTCAGCGTTTTCTCGCCATCTATCTCTGCCAACACGATGTCGTGACTATGATACTCTGGCACACACTCTATAATCAACACATCGCCCGTCATGATGCCAAGATCCTTCATGGAGTCGCCAAAGGCCCGTGTGCAATACGTCTCGTAATAACCCACCACCTCTTCAGGCATCAGCATCATAATGCTGGGCACATTGCCAGTCTCCAACGGATTGCCGCAAGACACGCCCATGTCGTAGAAAGGCACTGGCGTGTTGAACACCAACCCTTCCAAATCGGCCTCGCTCAGCAAGCTAGCCTTACCGGTCTGTCTTATATACAATCTTGACATAAGCGTTGTTTTAGCTATTTATACGTTGTAGGTATGCCATTGGCAAACTGGATGCAAAAGTACAAAATAATAATGGGCTGACCTAATTGTCAACCCACTATTGTTTGCAAAAAATCGTTAATCCCTTTGTAGAATTAGAAAAATCGGACTCCCTATCAAAATAAAGTAGGAAATCCGATTTCTTGATAGTTTCAGCCCATCTAACAACTTTAACATTAATAGCTTTTAATCGTACTAAGGTTTGTCACAAACGGCAGATACCTCACTTTGCCCTTTTGTTGAACCTTCAAGATGTCGAATGCTCCTATATTAGTAGGCTTTGATGGATTATAATCCAATAGCAGGAAGCGTTGAGAGTCTTTCATCATGCGTATCATATAACCATCTGGGATATTCTCTTTATCCACTATGCGTGGCGACTTGATTAGTTTATATGGTGTTGCATCCTCATTCTTCCAATAGTGGAACATGATGTAGCCAATATCGCTTACTAGTATATTGTCAAGACCACTATCTTTGAGACCGATAGCCAACTTGCCAGTAGGTTCTGTCTTTAGGCGAGGAGACGGGCCGATAGCATACATAAAGATTTTGTCTTTTTCTGCTTTGAGGTGCAGTTTTTTCACCTCAGAAACAGTATCGAACGGCAGTTCTTCGAAAGGTTCAGGTTCACTACAACCAAAGATGTCGGTTTGTGTGTCCTCTGCCTTCATGATGTCCTGAATCTTCCTGCGGTATCCTGCATAGTTCTCAATGCGCTCTATTTCTTCTCGACGCGCCTTACTCATGGCAGCAAATTCAGACTCACGCTCAATACCGAGGAATTGTCTGCCCAAAAGGTTTGCGGCGATACCTGTAGTACTACTTCCTGCGAATGGGTCAAGAATCCAAGCACCTGGCTTTGTTGATGCCATGATGATACGACTCAGCAAGCCTAAAGGTTTCTGGGTTGGGTGTTTGCCGCAAGACTTTTCCCAAGGTGCAATGGCTGGCAATCGCCAAACGTCAGTCATCTGCGTATTGCCGTTAATACGCTTCATCAACTCATAGTTGTAGTAGTGTGGCACCTTTTCACTTTTACGAGCCCAGATGATGAACTCTGTAGAATAAGTGAAATAGCGACATGAGATGTTGGGCGGTGGATTTGTCTTGGCCCAAGTTATCACATTCAGAATCTTATAACCCAACTGCGTTAGGCAATTAGCCACACTGAATATATTATGGTATGTACCACTAATCCATATAGTGCCATTATCCTTCAGTTTCTCTCTGCACAGAGATAACCATTTCAGATTAAAGGCATTGATATCTTCCTGAGACATACTTTTATCCCAGTCGCCTTTATCCACACAGACCACTTTTCCACTCTGCACACTAATGCCACCACTTGATAGAAAATAAGGAGGGTCGGCAAATATCATGTCGAACTTGAAGTTGAACTGAGGCAGCAATTCAAACGTGTCGCCACAGAGCAGGTTGAAGTCGTGGTTGGGAGATTTATAATAAGGTGTAATCATTTCTTTTTTGCGGAAGGTACTGGTAAACCTAATTCTTGAAGAGGAATGTAACTATAATAGTAATGACAACCAACATTAATGATGTAATCCCTAACATCCTTATACTTCTCCTGCCTAAACCAGTTGTCAAGGATATACATATACTCAACTTTGTAATTGAGTTCGGAAAAAAGTTTGGTGTATTGCTTTTTTTTGAAATCGCAGGTTTGTAGCTTTTCGTCAACGCTCCCACCTACCTCTTGATGCTTTACTTCAAGAATGTAAACTGTATTATTAACAATAACATAAATACAATTATCAGGAAGGAGTTTAGATGATATATGTTTTTTCCAATCAACCCCAACTGACGCTAAATATTTATACAGTCCATGTTTCTTAAATAATTTTGCGACCAATTTTTCTTTAAAAAATACATCAAAACCTGATACTCTATAATCTTGTTGCTGACTTAAAAACGTTCCTAAATCAACTTTTGCCTCATAAATTAAGCCTGTTATGGTATTTCCACCACCTGTACCACCTTTTTTCATATTAATTATCGTCGTTAATTCTTTGACATACACCGTGATAATAACCTAAGGCATAAGCCGCATGAGGGCTTTTATGCCGTTGCGCTTTGGCTTGACTTTCTTCGAGACCTGCCAATACGTTGTCAATACTAAGTGCTCCGTTGAGTTTATATCCAGCTTCGAATCCCGCTTCGTAAGCACATGCTGCGCATTTGTGACGGCCAACACCACCTTGGTCAGTAGGTAATATAGCCATTATTCTCTGTATTTGAGAATGATCCTTTTTACAAGCCATAGTTATTTGATTTTGTTTATGAATTCTGTAATATCAGTTAAGTTATAAATACTTGGAATGATGGAATATGCTTCCTGAAGTTTGTTCTTGGCGCTATTCCATCCGATGCCGTCCGTAATCCAAACGAACTCAAAACCAGAAACGGAGTTAATCTTTGGTGCGATATCTGAATAAGAACGTGCAACCTCATTGAGCTTGCTACCACCTCCACTATAGAAATTAACTTCTACCAGATAAGTCTTATCTTTAGTTTTGATAACAAAGTCAAAGCGTTTCTCATCGTCACCAAGAACTTTTGTAATCTCAGGCCATTCGCTCGAATAAACCTCCTGACGATAACTAATCCCGTTCTTGTCAAGGATACGTGCCACCATTCCTTCCATCACATGTCCGCTTCGATTCTTACGGGCATTCGTGTCCAGTCCTGTCTCTATGCCAAAGACATAATCAACAAGGTCTTTTATTTTCTTTGATTGGAATACCTCTGTCAATCCAGTATTGTCAAGGAACTCCATTATGCCATCAACCGACTCAAAAAGAGAGTCAAGAATCACACAATTACCCAGGCTATCAAGGACTTTTTTATTGCCCTCGCTACGAACTGCGATTAGGATGTCCATAACATTGAAAGCGGACTTGTCGCGTTTCCATATTGTTTCTACTGACTTTCGCATATCAGTAGAGCCAATAAGGCTGTTCAGCATACAAAGGCTGAGCTTAATATCCTCAACATTCTGTGAAATCTTATCGAAATCACAGAAGAAATCTAATGTCTGATTCGTCTCTTGAAGTTGAGACATAAATTTATTGAAATCTTTAGCCATATCCTCTTATTGTGGCGAAATCGCCATATTTAAATGAATCGAATTCGGTATATTTAGCTCATAATACAACATCTTCTGCAACATACATCGGTTCCATTTCTATTGGCATATATTCAACGTGGGGATGTTCCTTTGTTGCAATATAGTTGTGTACTAGAATCTCTGTCAGTTTTCCTCTTTTATTTGGGTTAGAGTTAATGCAACGTGAGGCCCAAACTCTTTCTATTTCATACGCCCTATAAAGTACATCGAAGAAGTTGTCCTCTTCATTCTTCCCCTTACAATCAGAATTGCTGAGCATGAAGTGGAAACCAGCATCATTAATTCGGTCACAATATTCCTTCAATCGAACTTGGGCATCATCATTAAACGATTCCTTTGCGTAGTCGTTGAAGCTGGAGGTATCGCTAAGAGGGCGATATGGCGGGTCGAAATAGAAGAGCGTATTGCCCTGAGCATAGTCAAAGGTGGCTTCAAAGTCACCTGTCAAAATCTCGACACGTTGTAGAAGTTCGCTATCTTTACGAATGGTTGCTGGGTCATAAATCTGTGGATTAGTATATTTGCCAAACGGAACATTAAATAGACCTTTCTTATTTACGCGGTACAACCCATTGAAGCAGGTTCGATTGAGGAAGAAGAATTTGGTGGTATTCTCCAACGGGTCAAGATTCTTCTCGTTGTAGCGGTCGCGAACTGCAAGGAAAAAGTCCTTGCGGCCTTCTTCTGTTTCAAGCGCGTTGTAAGCACTCTGAATTTCCTTCAAGGAGGTTATCAACTGCTCAGGCATGTCCCTAACCGTGCGATAACAGGTAGTCAAATCGGGGTTAACATCGTTGATAACAGCATGACGGATATTAGGGTATTGTTGCAACATATAGAAGAGCATTGCTCCACCTCCTACAAAAGGCTCAATGTATGTTACATCTTCCCAATTATCAAAGTCTGCTGGCAGTTTTGCGTCCAGTTGTTCAATGAGTTGGCCCTTGCCTCCAACCCACTTAATAAAGGGTTTTGCTTTAGAATTTACTTTCATTCTGTTTTGATTTAGTCAGCTGGTGTTACCCAGTTGTTCGTTTCGAGACACAAAATTAGCACAAATACAAGAGAAAAACACCAATAGATCAAAAGTTAACAAAATAGATCAAAATAGATCAAATACATTTGCCTGTATCATAAAGATCTTCTGTAACACCGTGCCTGTCACCCCGTGACCTTTCGTTTTGAATTTTGCGAGTCATAAGGGGAAAGCGAAGTTTTAGTTTGAGCTCAATTCTATCCGGATACTTTCCTCGCTCGTTTCCTTCAAAACTCTGGGTTTTGCCTAAAAAATCAGCGAATTAATTGTTTTTATTAAAAATTCTCTATAACTTTGCACTCAGTATGAGCGAAGAAAAGAGATATCACAACCTTGGCTTTCCACGCACCATTGACGAGGTGAAAGCCGAATTGTTAGAAGCGGAAGCCGCTTGGGACGATGACTCTCAGTGGAGCACGTCAGAAGAAATGAGGGCTGAAATCAAACATACTTTTCCATGGGCAAATATAAGATAATCTGGAGGGTTAAAGCCAGAAGGCAATACATCCACCATCTTTCTTATGCCTATCAGGAGTTTGGCACCAAGGCTTTTTACAAGTGGGTGAATGTAACACCGTGCCTGTCACCCCGTGACCTGACCTCCCTGTGACCCTACCGTTTTTATCTAATTCATTACATTAGTGGACACTAATGATAACTTTTATTAAAAACATTTGCAAATTTAGGGATTTTTCCCTATTTTTGCACTCAAATAGAATAAGATATGGGCGTAACATACGATACCACTGAGAAGAAATTCATCTTTGATTTTGAACATGATGGTGCTGATGACATTGTCAGTCTTACTGGCAGCGGTTATCAAGTTGAGGCATTTGGTAGGTGCTTCTACTATGGTTATGAATTCTCTGATCAGGTGGATGGACCTGTTCGTAGCGCATTCATTAAGTATGTCAAGTTTACTGAAGAATTGCAAGATACGCCCGACTTAACCAATTTTATCAAGAAAGCTATCGATAACCTGGGCAAACAGATTGACTTATACGACTACAATCTGGTTGTCATGCCCGAATCCTCCAGTAAGGTTAATCAGTATATGCTCCGTTATATCTACCGATTCGCACAGCCTACGTTAAGAAAGATGGAACTCGTCAAGGCTTTGCCTGCAAGCATATCGTTTGATATGGATGCCTACGAACAGTCATATCTGAATGATGTGTTGGAAAATGGACGCCCACGTTATACACAGGCTCAGAAAGAAGAAGCCAAGAAGTCTATCAATGACATGCTTGACCTTATCCATCAGAAAGATTATTTCACGATAGCCAAGGATGTCAAGAAGAGTCGCTTCCGTCCTTATATGATGAACTTTCTTAAGTTCGCTTCCCAAGAGGACGAAGAGCTGTGTTCAAAGATTCGCCAGCAAAACGTTTTGGTGATAGATGACGTAACCACTAGTGGTTCAACGTTGAATGAGGTCCTGCGTACACTCCGAATCCTGAATGAAGATAACGACATCACCATCTTCAGTCTCATCGGTCGCAAGGATTTGATGGTCGAATCACTATAAGGACTTTCTTGGAATTAGGTGAAATTAGAAAGGTCTCCCCGTGCCCCTTCTTATTGTTTCACCTTCGTCATATTTTTTTATACTAGCGTATGTTCGTCGAAGTATTGCTGGACGTCGTCCTTGTAGGAGTCGGAGATGGGGATGTATTCGTCGCCGAAGACGATGCGGAAGCGGTCTATCTGTTCGACCTTGGGCATGTGGACGATGTAAGAGCGATGGGTGCGCAGGAACTCGGGACGGGGCAGATAGTCTTCGAGTTTCTTCATACTCATAAGCGACATGATGCGCTGTCCGTCAGCGAGATGGATGCGGACGTAGTCCTTGAGGCCTTCGATGAAGAGGATGTCGTCGAGGGCGATGCGCTGCAGCTTGTATTCGCTCTTGACATACATGAAGCGGTCGGTGGCGCAGGCTTGCTGGCGACGCACGAGGCTGAACCACTCAAGGGCCTTGTTGGAGGCGCGCAGGAAGTCGTCGTAGGAGATGGGTTTCAGCAGATAGTCGAGGGCTGAAACCTTATAGCCTTCGATGGCGTATTGCTGGAAGGCGGTGGTGAAGATGACCTTGGTGTCGGGGGGGAGTATCTTGGCAAACTCGATGCCTGAGAGTTCGGGCATCTGGATGTCGAGAAACAGGAGCTGGGCGGGCTGGTCGCGCAACTGCTTCATGGCCTCGATGGCTGAGCCATAGGTGCCGATGAGATGGAGAAACGGGGTTTTCTCTGCGTAGCTTTTGAGCAGACCTGCTGCCAAGGGCTCGTCGTCGATAATCGCGCAATTCAGGATCATTTGACTATTGGACAATTTAGTATTTTACAATTCGATAGTGATTTTAGAGTGATAGGTCTTGCCATCGTCGCTGACGCCTCGCTGCCACTGATAACGGCCGGGGTAGGAGAGGTCGAGACGGCGCTGTACCTGCTGGAGTCCGATGCCATGACCACTGCGGTCGCTGGCGGTCTTGGGATGGTTGGAATTCTCGATGTCGCAGGTGATGGTATGGTCGCTGGCCTCCAAGCGGATGTGGATGAACGAGGGCTCGGTGGGGCTGATGCCGTGTTTGAAGGCATTCTCGACGAGCGAAATGAAAATCATGGGCGCAACCTCGAGTGGAGAGTTGGCAATTGATAGTTGATAGTTGATATCAACGGAATCGGGGATGCGGATGCGCATGAGCTTGATGTAGTTCTCAAGGAATTCGGCCTCGTCCTTCAGGGGAACGGTGGGCTGCTGGTTGTCATAAAGGATATGGCGTAGCATGCGCGAGAGTTCCTGAATGGCTTCCTGCGCCTTGGCAGCATCGAAAGCGGTGAGCGCATAGATGTTGTTGAGGGTGTTGAGCAGGAAGTGGGGATTGATTTGCGAGCGCAGATTGCTCAGCTCGGCCTGGGTGCGAGCGGTCTCGGCATCCTTGCGAGCGGTCTCTGCCTTCTGCCAACGCAGAGCCAAGACAATGGCAGTAGCGATGGCAGCGGCAATGGCCAGATTGGTGATGTCGCGCAGGATGAACAGCAGGATATCGAACAATCGGGGCTCGATGGGACCGGGGCGATGGTCGCCGAACATGCTGCGGGTGAAGCCTACCCAATAGTGCAGGAAGACGCCCAAGGCAATGACCATGACGATGTTGAACAGCCAATAGTAGCGGTGCTTGTCCGTCACGAAATAGCGGGGCGTGAGCCACAGGTAATTGGTATAGAACACCACCATCATGAGGAAGGGCGACATGCTGGCCATGAGGTATTGCAGCAGATTGAAACTGCCGAAACGGCTGAGGAACGTCAGGGGCAACAGAAACAGCAGAGCCCAGACGGCTACGTGGACCAGAAGGATGGTGCGCTTACTCATGACGGATGGCTTCGATAGGATCCATATTAGCTGCCTTCTGGGCAGGAATGTAACCAAACAGTACGCCAATGAAGACGCAGACCAGGAACGACACGTAGATAGACCATGCGGGAACGCTGGAAGGCATGCCGAAAGAGCCGAGGGCTGCACTGGCCGAACAGCCTACAAGGATGCCGATGAGTCCACCCGTGACGGAGATGAGCACGGACTCGATGAGGAACTGGAACGAGATGACGGGGCCGGTGGCTCCGACAGCCATGCGCAGACCAATCTCCTTGGTGCGCTCCGTAACCGAGACGAGCATGATGTTCATGATGCCGATACCTGCCACCAACAGCGAGAAGGCTGCTGCTACGACGAGGATGAGGGTGACGGTGTCCATCGTAGAGGACATGGTTTCCATCATCTCGGCCTGCGAACGGATGGTGAAATCGTCGGCAGCTTCGCCCTTGAGCTTATGGTTGTCGCGCAACATCTGGGTCAACTCCTCGATGGCTGCATCAGAGAGCTCTTCGGTAATGGCTGAGCAGATGATGCTGGAGAACCACGTCTGGGCAGCAATACGCTTCATGACGGTGGTGTAGGGGGCAATGATGACATTGTCCTGGTCCATGCCCCACGAGTTGTAACCCTTCGACTTCAGCACACCGATGACGCGCATGGGGATGCTCTTGAAGCGGATGGTCTTGCCGATGGGGTCGACATTGTCGCCAAAGAGTTCTTTGACAATCGTGGCACCCACCACGCACACCTTGGCAGCTTTCTTGATGTCTTCGTCGGTGAAGCAATCGCCTTCCTCGATGGTCCACAGCTTGATGTCGAGATAATCGGTAGACTCACCATACATGGAGGTGTTGGTATTGTTGTTGCCATAGATGACCTGACCACTGGCAGTGACTTCTGGAGACACCTTGGTGACAAACTTCTTCTCGCGAAGGATGCGCTCATAGTCGGCCATCTTCAAAGTCTGCATGGCTGAGGGGTCCTGGCGCACACCACCACGCATATCGGCTCCTGGACGGATGGTCAGCAGATTGGTGCCCATGGTGGAAAGCTCCTTGCGGATGCTCTCCTTCGAGCCTTGTCCGATGGCCATCATGATGATGACCGCTGCCACGCCGATGATGATACCCAGCATGGAGAGGAAGCTGCGCATCTTGTTGTTGGCTACAGCCTTGAGGCTTACTTTAAATAGATTCGTTATGTTCATCTTATTCTTTGAATTTTAAACTTTGAACTTTGAGCTTTGTGATTTGACTTATCCCTTCTTATACCCTTTAAAAGTAATCATAAAGTTCAAAGGTCAAATCTCAAAGTTCAAAGGATTAATCATCCTGCGGCATTGGCAGGGCTGCCAGGGCTTCTGCAGCCGACTTGATATTGGTATTGATGGTGTCCTCGCGAATCTTGCCATCGCGCAGATTGATGTTGCGAGAGGCATATTCGGCAATCTCAGGGTTGTGGGTCACGAAAATGATGGTGTGGCCCTGCTTGTAAAGCTCCTGGAAGAGCACCAGCATCTCGAAAGAGGTGTGGGTGTCGAGGTTACCAGTGGCCTCGTCGGCCAACAGCACAGCGGGCTCGTTGACCAAGGCACGGGCGATGGCTACACGCTGCATCTGACCACCAGACATCTGATTGGACTTGTGCATCAAACGGTCGCCCAGACCGACGGCCTGCAGCGCCTTGATGGCTGCACGGCGACGCTGGCGCGCATCGTACTTAGAGTTGTACATTAGGGGCAGTTCCACATTCTCTACAGCTGTGGTCTTGGGCAACAGGTTGTAGTTCTGGAACACGAAGCCAATCTTCTGGTTGCGCAGATGGGCACGCTGCGTCTTCGACATGGTGCTGACGGGAACACCGTCGAGCAGATACTCGCCAGAGGTGGGGGTGTCCAGACAGCCCAGCTGGTTGAGCAGCGTAGACTTGCCAGAACCGGAGGTTCCCTGGATGGTGACAAACTCGCCCTCGTAAATCTTGAACGAGACACCACGCAAGGCCTTCACCGTTTCGGAACCCACCTGGAAGTAGCGCTTTACGTTTTGTAGTTCGATGACTACCTTTCTATTATTTTCTTCCATCTTACTTCTTCCTTCTTACTTCTTACCTCTTACTTCTTCTGCTGGTTCTGTTGGTTTCTGTTGTTACGCGGACGCGGCATGAAGGGGTTCTGGGCTTGCTGGCCTGCATCCTCCATATCGCCGCCACTCAGGGTGAAGTCGACAAGAACCTCAGTGCCTTCGCTGAGACCGCTGACAATCTCGGTCATCATACCATTGGAGGTGCCGGGCTCAACGACGTGGGCCTTGAAGACATTGTCCTTCAGTGTCCAAACCTTGGCAGGAGCCTCTACGTCCTCAATCTTCTGGTCCTTGGAAAGCAAGGCCTCGTTGGGAGTGAAGCGCAGGGCCTTGGAGGGAATGGCAAGAACATTGTTCTTCTCGAAGGTGTAGATGGTGACATTGGCTGTAAGACCAGGCTTTAGCTTCAGGTCGTTGTTGGGGGCAGAGATGACTACCTCGTAGGTAACGACATTGCTGGAAGTGGTGGCCTGCTGGCGAACCTGAGTAACCTTACCCTCGAAATGATCGTCGGGGAAAGCATCGACAGTGAAGCTGACGCGCTGACCTTCCTGTACACCACCGATGTCGGCCTCGTCGATATCAGCAATCACGCGCATATCGGTCAAGTCCTGGGCAATGGTGAAGAGCTCTGGGGTATTGAAAGAGGCAGCAACGGTCTGGCCTTCCTCAACGGCTTTGGAGAGTACCACGCCATCGATAGGCGAGGTGATGGTGGCATAGCCCAGATTGGTCTCGGCCTTGCGAACACTCTCGCGAGAAGAGGCTACGGTCTGACGGGCTTTCTCATAGCTCAGACGGGCGCTCTCGAATTCGTCGGCACTAACCAGTCCCTTGTCGTACAGGGTCTTATAGCGGTTGAAATTGGACTGCTCGTAATTCAGCGTGCTCTGTGCCGAGGTGAGGTCGGCACGTGAACGGTTCAACTCGCTGATGAGGTTGGTCTTGTCGAGTTCGGCAATGACCTGACCTTTCTTGACGATGGAGTTGTAATCGACATACAACTTGGCAACGATACCGCTGACCTGCGTACCTACGGTAACGCTGGTGACGGGTTCGATAGTACCTGTAGCGGTGATGCTGGTGTGGATGTCCTGACGCTCCACCTTTGCGGTTTCAAACTCTACTTTCTGTTCTTTCTTGCCACCTGAAAGGAACCAGATGACGAGGATAACGATAACGATGGCAGCTGCGCCATACCAAACTTTCTTGTTCTTCATATCTTTAAATATTCATTGTTTCACCTTGATAAAATTTCAATAGCTGCTGCTTGAGGATGGTCATATACTTTGACTGCAGCTTGCTCTGCTGGGCTTGCAAGAGAGACACCTTGCCATTCAATAGCTCGACGATGTTCTTCAGTCCCAGATTGAACTGCTCCTGCAACAGGTCGTAGCTCTGCTGTTCGCTCTCAACGGTAGCAGAGGCAGCGCGGAACTTCTCCTGATTGGTCTGGGCATCGAGCCAGAATCCCTCGATAGTGGAGTAGAGCTTCTTCTGCTGGTCTTGCTGGTCTAACAAAGCCTGTTCGTGCTGAATCTTGGCCTTGTTGACAGCTGTTCTGGCCTTGCGCTGGTCGAAGATGGGAATGCTGATGCCAATGCCTGCAGAAGCATCGAAATTGGTCTTCATCTGCTCGCCCCATTTGTTGCTGTTGTTCGACGTGGTGCTGGTGCCTACGCCACCCGTCATGCTGAGGGTGGGCAGATAACCGGCACGGGCTATCTTCAGCTGAACATCGCTAGCCTGCAGAGCCAATTCGGTGTTCTTGATTTCAGGACGCAGGGTGAGCGCTTGTTCGTAAACATTCATCACGGAAGGAATGCTGGCAAGGGCCTGCTGGTCGCTGGCAGTAGGCATGGCCACATCGAAGGCTTGTTCGCCCGTAATCTCCAGCAACTGCTTCAGCTGGAGCTTGTAATTGGCGAGATTGCTCTCGGCTTCCACCAGATTATATTCCTCCATGGCGCGCTGGGCAGAGAGCTGGGCAAGGTCGGCTTTCGACATCTTGCCTACGTTGACCATTTCCTGTCCGCGCTCCTCGTTCTTCTTGCTGGCTTCCAGACTTTCACGATTGACGCCGATGGCTTCGTTCATATAAAGAATCTGAACATAGAGCTGGGCAATCTGTTCCTGAATAGAGTTGGCGCTCTGTTCTATCTTCAACTCAGCCTGTTCCTCGCTCAACTTATTGGCCTTTACCTGGTTGTGGTTCTGATTGCCATTCCAGAGAGTCCATGAGGCATTGATGCCATACGTACCATTATAATAGGTCTTAGTGACCGAACTATTAACGGTACCATTACTTACTGTGGCCATGCCTGAACTCTGCCAGGGACGATAGCCAAAGCTTTGATTGCTGGACGCTGAAAGCGAGGGAAACAGAGCGGCTTGTGACTGTTTGCGCGTCTCAGTAGCTGTCTGCTTGGTCAAATGAGCCTGTTTCAGCGTGATGCTGTTCTGCATGGCGTAATCGATGCACTCTCTGAGTGTCCACTTCTCTTGAGCGGACATGGAGAGGCTCATCATCGTCGCCAAAATCAATAATCCTTTTTTCATATCTCTTAAAAACTATATTTTCACGATGCAAAGGTAGATATTATCGACGAAATAGAAAAATTAGTTAGACGTTTATTGCCCGTTAGTAGAAATAAATAGCCAAATCCTCGATAAGATTCCTTGGTTTATAGACATTTTAACATTGATAACGTTCGAGTTAATGTTCTTGAATTATTTGCTACTCTGCCGTTTTTTTACTATCTTTGCACTCAGAAAAAGAAACATGGGGTCGTGCCGGTTCGATCGGGATACTCATCAAATTAAATCGAAAACCGAGCAGACTTCGCTTGTCGATGGCGGGCCACGTTATAGCTGAAAGGCCGGTGGATTACAAAGACAGTGAGCACTCAAATCTTGTAACACAGGAGTTTTCATCACATCACTGGGCGGCCCCTTTCTTTTTTAAGTCAAATAGTAAATTGTTTAATCGACCTTGGTCGCTTTGCACCTTGGTCAAAGAAATTGTAAATTACCAAGATGTTTTCCGGAATTATTGAGGAATTTGCTACCGTTGTAGCAATCGAGAAAGACAGAGATAATATAGACTTCACGCTTCGCTGCTCGTTTGTCGACGAGTTGGGAATAGACCAGAGTGTGGCGCATAATGGCGTGTGTCTGACCGTGGTGAAGATAGAGAACGGGACCTACACCGTGACAGCCATGAAAGAAACGCTGGAGCGCACCAATCTGGGACTGCTGAAAGTGGGCGACAAGGTAAATGTGGAACGGTCGATGCTGATGAACGGACGACTGGACGGACACATTGTACAAGGACACGTGGACGAGACGGCACGATGCATAGCCATGGAGGATGCCAACGGTTCGACATACTTCACCTTTGAATATAAAGAAAACCGCGAAATGGCACGCAATGGCTATTTCACGGTGGATAAGGGTTCGGTAACGGTAAACGGAGTGTCGCTGACCGTTTGCAATCCTACCTCAAATTCATTTCAGGTTGCTATCATCCCTTACACTTTCGAACACACCAACTTCTGTGACATCCGCGTAGGGAGTGTCGTCAACCTCGAGTTCGACATTCTCGGAAAGTACATCGCTCGTCTCAGTCAACTCTGATGGTGAGGATTCGTCTTCGTCATCGGATGACTTGTGGCGACGACGATACCACCAGTAAACCAGACCTGCAACGAGGAGAAGGAGAATGAAATAGACGATGAAGGAGGTGAAAGAGTAGGGTACTACCACCTCGATGGTTCGGATGTCGTAGTTCTCGGGTGACTCCAACAAGAAAGCTTTTACCTTGAACTGATAGGTTCCGCCTGACAGATTGCTGTAGGTGGCCATACGGTCCTTGCCTGCATTCTGCCACTCGTCGTCATAGCCTTCCAGCATGTATTGGTAGTGGATACGATGCTGGAATTGATAGTTGAGGGCGGCAAAGCGGAAGGCGAAGGTGCTGTTGGCATCAGGAAGCTTAACACTTTTGCTCTCAGGCACATAGTAGTCGAAAGCCTGGTCTGGCATGCGTGGAGTCTGAATGATTCCGTTCAGGAAGAAATCGGTGATGCGGAGCTTCAGCAGAGAACCTTTCTTGGTAACCAGCTTGTTACGATCTACGAAATAATAGCCTTCAAGGGTGCCGAAGATGACATTGCCGTTGGACAGGGTGATGGCTGCACCTTCAGAACACATGGTATCGTCGACACCATCGAGACTGGAGAAGGTGGTGAGAATCTTCTTCTGAGGGTCGAAAGAGCAGAGAATGTGCTCGGTGGAGAACCATACGTTACCTTTGTTGTCGAAGGTAACGGCGTAGATTTCCTCAGAGGGAAGACCTTGCTCGATGCCAAAGTTCTCAAATTCCCATTGTCCCTTAGAGTCTTTCTTCACGGCACGACTCAGTCCACCGCTGTTGGTGCCTACCCACATGGTGCCATGGCTATCAGTAGCAAGACAGACAATATCGTTACTCATCAAGCACTTCGTCATGTCGTCGGACATCTCAAGAGGTTGGAGGATGATATTGTTGTTGCGAATCTGCAGGGTGAGAATGCCATCAGTGGTTCCTGCCCAGATCTTACCTTCTTTGTCCATTGCAATGGTGCGCACCTTGTGGTAACGATTATGGGGATAGCGCTTCATGACATTCTTGGCGTGCAGGGCGATATAGCGTCCGTTCTTGTCTTTGCGGAGCACATTGACACCTCCGCCATAAGTGGCAACCCAGATATTGCCTTGGCGGTCCTCTACGCATTGATAGGCAGCATTGTCGCTAAGTGAATAGGGGTCTTTGTCGTTATGGCGGATGTTCTCGACAGAATAGGAATTGCCATTGGGGGTAATCTTAAAGAGTCCGTTGTCCTTGTCGCTGACCCAGTAGTTACCTTTTGAGTCTTGCGACATGCCATAAGGACGTCCGATGGGATGTCCGTTGTTGTCGTGGGTAATGGTGGAAAGATGGTTCATCTTGCCATCGAACACGAATATCTGTCCATGCTTGTTGGCCAATAGGGTGTGGTTGCGCTTCTTGTCGTGAAGCATGGCACGTATCTCATTGTCAAGGCTCGACGTGGGGTTCTTTACTAATAAAGTACGCGCGATGGTTTGTTTCATCACTTCCAGCTTCTCCAGACCGCGCCGATTGGTAGATTCCCAAACTACGCCATCGTTCATCTCCAGACGGGCATTGACCGTATTGGAGAGGTTCCAGGGGTTGCTGGGGTCGTTGTGGAAGTATTCCACTTCATCCGTAGCACGATTGTAATAGCCATAGCCTCCGTGGTTCATACGAATCCACAGCACACCTAGGGCTTCGCCAAACTCAGCACCGCGACTGGTAAACTCCGGAGCCAATACACGTTGGTTGTAGAACTTGACATCGCCCGTCTGAGGGTCTAAGCGATAGGCTCCGTCGCCTAAGTCGGAGAACCAAATCTGCCCGTGCTTATCAACATAGAGGCTGGTAATCTCTCTGCCGATATCCTTTATGAGCGTGGAGTCTTGTCCGTAGGAGAATTGAAGAATCTTGCCCGACTTGGTGCCAGCGAAAATGTTATAGCCGTTAGTGGCCAGACGTGTGACGTGTTCGTTCAGGAAATAGCCTCTGCGCTCCAACGACATGTTGACCATATTGATGCGATGAACACCCTTGTCTGTAGCAGCCCAGATATCGTTGCGATAACCTTCTACCACACCGTTTACAGTCAATTGTCCTGTCGTAATCAGGTCTTGCTTAAGACTATTACGGTCCAGGCGCAACTTATAGAGTCCAATGTCGTCATAGGAAATCAGGACATCACCTGTAGAGGTGACGTAGGGTTGGAAGAAGTAGTCGACGTGGAAATCATCATGGTCGCTGATTCCTTCCAACGGGTCTTCTATGCGGTCGGTCTTACGGTTGATGACGAAGACGCGTCCGTCGTACATTTTCAGCCAGATGTTTTGGGAGAGGTCGATGACCATGTTGTCAACACGGTTGTGAAGGCCTCGTACACCACTGGCAACACCCGTTTTGTAGTTATAGAAATGATAACCGTCGAAACGGGAAATGCCATTCCATGTGGCCAGCCACAAGAAACCATAGTCGTCAGTACGCAATGCGGCAACTGTGTTGCTGGGCATTCCGTCTTCCGTTGAATAATGTGAAAGGGATGCTTGCAACTGCTGCGCTCTCAGTTCTGTGGGAACCGAGAGCATCAGCAAGGCAAGTGTCGAAAATAGAATTGTTTTTAGGTCAGTAGTAGTCATTCTTGTTGTTTAATAGGCGAACAGCGGGTACTGCTTCATGCGCTCGTTGACACGCTGGCGCACGCTGCTGATTACCTGCTCGTTCTCCGGATCGTTGAGCACCTCTTCAATCAGTGCTGCAATCTCGATCATGAGGTCTTCCTTGGCACCACGTGTCGTGATGGCGGGGGTACCAAGACGGATACCTGAGGTTTGGAAGGCAGAACGTGTATCGAATGGTACCATGTTCTTGTTGACAGTGATGTCAGCAGCAACGAGCGCGTTCTCAGCCACCTTACCCGTCAGCTCAGGATACTTAGAGCGCAGGTCAACCAGCATAGAGTGGTTGTCAGTACCACCGCTGACGATGGTGAATCCACGCTTGATAAGTTCCTCGGCCAATACTTTGGCGTTCTTCTGAACTTGCTTTGCCCACTCCTTGAACTCTGGCTTCAGTGCTTCGCCAAAAGCAACAGCCTTAGCAGCAATGACATGCTCCAAAGGACCGCCTTGCTGACCAGGGAATACAGCAGAGTTGAGCAGCTGTGACATCATCTTTGTTACTCCCTTTGGTGTCTTCAGACCCCAAGGATTCTCGAAGTCCTTGCCCATCAGGATAATACCGCCACGAGGACCACGAAGGGTCTTGTGGGTTGTAGAGGTTACAATATGTGCATATTTTACAGGATTGTCCAGCAGACCAGCAGCAATCAAGCCAGCGGGGTGAGCCATGTCAATCATCAGCAGGGCGCCAACCTTGTCGGCAATCTCACGCATACGCTTGTAATCCCACTCGCGACTATAGGCGGAACCACCACCGATAATCAGTTTGGGCTTGTGCTCCAGAGCCAGACGCTCCATCTCATCATAATCAACACGACCCGTCTCCTTGTTCAGGTTATAGCCTACGGGCTTGTACAAGATTCCCGAGGTGTTTACCAGTGAACCATGTGACAAGTGACCGCCGTGGTCAAGGTTCATACCCATAAAAGTGTCGCCTGGTTTCAGCACTGCCAGCAGCACAGCAGCATTAGCCTGTGCACCAGAGTGGGGTTGAACGTTGGCATACTCGGCACCGAACAGCTTGCAAACACGGTCGATGGCCAGCTGCTCTACCTTGTCGACTACCTGACAACCACCATAATAACGGTGACCAGGATAACCCTCGGCATACTTGTTCGTTAGATACGAGCCCATAGCCTCCATGACTTGGTCGCTTACAAAGTTCTCACTGGCAATCAGCTCAATGCCTTTTAACTGGCGCTGGTGCTCTTGTTCAATCAACTCGAAAATCTCGTTGTCTCTTTCCATTGTTACTATTTTAGATATTTGTGAAGTGTAATCTATTTATTAATGGGCGCAAAATTACGAAAAAAAATCCGTTCACTTGCACATATTTGTATAAAATATGTTGAATTAGACAAGTTCTACCTTATTTATATCTTGTTCTTTCTCGCAATAATGACAGGTCAGCATTCCGTCAGCCACATGGAAATGGGTTGCCATGGGTTCGTTGTTGGTAATGCACTTGGGGTTGTTGCATTTCACGATGCCGATGATTTCATTGGGAGTCTCAACGGTCTTCTTCTCAACCACCTCATAGTCGCGGATGATGCTAAGAATGACTTTGGGAGCTACAACAGACAGACGTGAAATCTCGTCGTCAGTGAAAAACTTGTCGGAAACCTTGATGATACCTTTGTTTCCTACTTTCTGAGAAGGGTAGTTGAAACCGATGGTAACGGGTGTCTTTAAATCAAATAAGCCCAAAAGACTAGCTACTTGATAGGTCTTGTCTGCAGGTATGTGGTCTATAACGGTGCCATGTTCGATGGCGGCAACCAAACGTTCTTTCTTGTTCATAATTATCAATTGTCAATTGTTAATTGTCAATTACTCAATGATTGTTTTGTCGTTCTTAACTTCTTCCAATGTGATGCCCAAGACATCGCAGAAAATGGCTTCACGGGCAAAGAGTCCGTTGCCTGCCTGCTGAATGTAGTAGGCGTGTGGATTCTCATCTACGTCGTAGGCAATCTCGTTGACACGGGGTAGCGGGTGCAGAATCTTCATGTTGGGCTTGGCCAGTCTCAACATATCGTTGTTGAGGATATATACATTCTTCACGCGTTCATATTCCATCAGGTCGCTGAAACGTTCCTTTTGAACACGAGTCATATAGAGAATGTCTGCATCGGCAATCACTTTCTCGTTGAAAGCAGTATGTTCCTGGAACTTAATGCCATGCTCTTTGCAATAAAGTTTGTATTCATTGGGCATCGCCAGTTCTTTGGGCGCAACGAAATGGAAGGTGGGATTGAAGTGGCGCATGGCCATAATCAAAGAGTGTACGGTACGACCGTATTTCAAATCACCAACCAGATAGATGTTCAGGTTTTCCAGCGTTCCTTGCGTCTTGTAGATAGAATAGAGGTCAAGCATACACTGGGAAGGATGCTGGTGAGCTCCGTCGCCCGCATTGACTATGGGAATGTTGGTAACTTCCGTGGCATATTGGGCTGCGCCTTCTATATAATGGCGCATCACGATGACATCGGCATAGTTGGCAACCATAGAGATGGTGTCTTTCAGCGTTTCACCTTTCGTACCACTGGTAATTTTGGGGTCGGCAAATCCGATAACTCGTGCACCAAGGCGGTTAGCAGCAGTCTCGAAACTTAGTCGAGTACGGGTAGAAGGCTCAAAAAATAAAGTGGCAACCACTTTACCTTTTAACAACTCACGGTTCGGATGTTTTTCAAACTCCTGAGCCATCTCAATCATGTAGAGAATCTTCTCGCGTGTGAGATTGGCAATCGTCACAAAATCATGTTTTTCCATTTCGAATTTAGTTTTCTGAGTGCAAAAATACATATAATTTCTGATTTAAATGCTATTATTGGAAAGAATTTTGTAATTTTGCACTCAAACTTTGAAGAAAGACAGGAAATGAAAAAGATAATAGTAGTTAGTTTATGGACGCTATTGGCCTTGGGAATCATTGCGAGTGCCCTAGGTTTTACGGCCATTTACAATGGTTGGATAGGTTATATGCCCCCCATTGAAGAACTGCAGAACCCCATTAACCGTTTTGCTACGCAGGTGATTTCTGCTGATGGTAAGATTATGGGCACATGGAACTATAATCGTGAAAACCGCATTATGGTTGACTATACGCAACTGTCTCCCTCGTTGGTGAAGGCGTTAGTTGCTACTGAGGATGTTCGCTTCTACGAGCATTCTGGAGTCGATTTCATTGCCCTCGGACGTGCCATCGTGAAACGTGGTATCTTGAGACAGAAGAGTGCGGGCGGTGGCTCAACCATTACGCAGCAGTTAGCCAAGCAGCTTTATTCGGAAACGGCCCATAGCGTGTTTGAGCGTTTGTTGCAGAAGCCGATAGAGTGGGTAATAGCAGTTAAACTGGAACGAAACTACACGAAGGACGAGATCATTGCCATGTATCTCAACTATTTCGATTTCCTGCATAATGCGGTAGGTATTAAAACAGCATCGAATACCTATTTCAGCAAGGACCCAAAGGATTTGAAAGTAACAGAGGCTGCGGTATTGGTCGGCTTGTGTAAGAATCCCTCTTATTTTAATCCTGTTCGTCATCCAGAACGTAGTCTGGAGCGTCGTAACGTGGTGCTTCATCAGATGGTGAAGGCGGGTTATCTGTCAGAGGAAGAATATGATAAATATTCCGCTCAGCCTCTGGATCTTAAATTCCATGTGGCTGACCATAAAGACGGCGTGGCTGTGTATTTCCGTGATTTCCTGCGTCGCTACATGATGGCTAAGCAGCCGAATCGTTCTGATTATCCTGCATGGAATATGGTAAAATACCATATAGATTCGCTGAACTGGGAGAACGATCCTCTTTATGGATGGTGTAATAAGAATCTGAAGCGTGATGGTGAACCCTATAACGTTTATACGGATGGATTGAAAGTCTATACGACGATTGATTCCAGAATGCAGGAGTATGCAGAACAGGCTGTATTCGAACATGTCGCAAAATACTTGCAGCCTGCCTTTACCAAGGAGAAGGCAGGACGTAAGACAGGACCGTTCTCGGGTAGTCTTTCTGTTGAACAGGTCAACAACATCATGATGCGCTCTGTACGTCAGTGTGACCGCTATCGTGCCATGAAGGCTTCTGGTGCTTCAGAAGATGAAATCATGCGAGCTTTCCAGACCAAGACGGAGATGTCTATATTTACCTATCGTGGTGAGAAGGATACCGTAATGACGCCACTTGACTCTATTCGTTATTACAAGACTTTCCTGCGTGCTGGCTTTATGAGTATGTGTCCTCAGAACGGTCACGTGAAAGCTTATGTCGGTGGTCTTGACTTCACACATTTCGCTTATGATATGGCAATGGAGGGAAGGCGTCAGGTAGGTTCGACCATCAAACCCTTCCTTTATTCATTGGCGATGGAGAATGGCTTCTCTCCTTGCGACTTGGCTCCCAATGTCCAACAGACTTATATGGTTGCGGGACAACCGTGGACACCGCGAAACTCCAGCAAGAGTCGCTATGGCGATATGGTTACGCTCAAGTGGGGCTTGCAACAGTCTAACAACTGGATATCAGCTTACCTCATGAGCAAGCTCAATCCTCAGGCCTTCGTTACCTTGTTGCATGAATATGGCATCCGTAATCCAGAGATACATCCGTCTATGGCGCTTTGTCTTGGCCCTTGTGAGATTACCGTTGGCGAGATGGTCAGTGCATACACAGCGTTCGTCAACCATGGCATCCGTGCAGCTCATATGTTTGTGACAAGGATAGAGGATAATGAAGGAAATGTTATAGCCCAGTTCCAGCCACGTATGAACGAGGTCATCAGTGCAGAGAGCGCCCATAAGATGCTCTACATGCTGAAGGCTGTTGTCGATGGAGGTACGGCAGGTCGCTTGCGCTTCCGTTATGGATTTACTGGAGAACTTGGTGGTAAAACAGGAACAACGAATAATAATAGTGATGCTTGGTTTATGGGGCTTACCCCCACTTTGGTGAGTGGCGCATGGGTCGGTGGTGATGATCGTGATATCCACTTCGATTCTATGGCGATGGGTCAGGGGGCTACGATGGCACTGCCAGTCTTTGCATTATATATGCAACGCGTTTATAAGGACAAACGACTCGGGTATAGTCAGGAGGCAGTTTTTGATGTTCCTGCAGGATTTAATCCTTGTGAAACGGATGAATCCGGATTGCAAGATGTAGAAGAAGGTACGTCTATAGAGGAAGTATTCGAGTAATCTGTAGTTTCCTACCTGTCATTCGAGTAATCTGGAGTTTTCTACTTGTAGTAACCTGGTTTCCCCTTCCCTATATATAATAAGGTATATAAGTTTTTGTATTGTCATGAAATGCGAAAACTTTTATATTTTGGATAAAATTCTTCCTGAAAAGTTTTGGTGTTTCGGAAAATAGTCGTACCTTTGCATCCGCTTTCGCCTCAAAAATGAGGTGCGGCATGAAAGAAAAGAGTTCTT
>Ga0256404_1004971_pt1 | contig 24223 bp, 23 predicted proteins | sample RumenRJG_01DNA_FD_185990 | JGI IMG/M metagenome (GOLD analysis project Ga0256404, IMG submission 185990) | Bovine rumen microbial communities from Lethbridge, Alberta, Canada - RJG_01 | ecosystem: Host-associated > Mammals > Digestive system > Stomach > Rumen | place: Canada: Alberta | collected... | reverse complement strand
AGCTCGGCATGAGCACGGCGGACGTTGGCGTTCCTATGCTCGCGATGCACTCCTGCCGCGAAACGATGGGCGCGAAGGACCAGGCGGCGCTCGATGCGCTCGTGCTGCACTATTTCAACGAGGAATAAGCTTTTATAACATAGATGGGGCGTCCGAATTGCGGATGCCCCGTTTTAAAAATGAAGCGAAAGCAATAAAAAAGGAGCGCCTATGGATTGGGAAACCTTTTACGACCGCTGGGAAAACTGGTCGGACAGCACGCTTATCTCGCGCATATCCTCTTTAAAGAGCATCGGTTCTTCGGATGAGATAGTCGAGGTCGCCTGCTCCTGCCTTTGCTTCGATGCAGCATATAAGCTTATAGTAAAGGCTGTCAAGCTCGGTGCAAAATTCACTTTCAGCGATCTCATCGAGCTTGACGAGTGCGATTATGAGCTTGCGGAGCATATTCTTGATAATTGCACCTGCATACTTACTCCCGCTCAGGCCGAAAAGCTTGAGGAGCTCGGTTATGCCGTGCCCGAAGCCTGTATCGCCCAAGTAAAAAGCAAGCGGCGCACTTCGCAAAAGCGCGAACGAGCGGAGCGCCAAGAAGAAGGTTTTTCACCTCTCCTTGCGGCATTTGCCGCACCCGAGCTAAAGCGAGGCTTTTTCGATAAGCTTTTCGGCGCGAAGCCCAAGCGCGGCAAGTCCTGCCGCTGCAGCGGCGACTGCGCCAACTGCCCGCCGCATTACGGCTACCGCTACGGCAGATGGTACTACGGCCACGGACACACCCACGGCTGCGAGTTCGGCGGCAATAAGGGCGACGGTGATATTCGATCATGACCCGCCAAAGCATAGTTTAAAATCGGCACCCACGAACGGCGGTTTCGTCATTCGTGGTTTTTTATAAACAGCTTGTTGAAAACGAAACAACAGATTTGGCATTGTTTTTGCGCCGCTTTAGGGTTACAATACGGATACACCGGTGAAAACAAACAAGGAGAATCAAAAAGTTGATAGATTTAGGTGAAAGGATCAAGCTCTTCCGTCAGCGCGGCGGAAGAACGCAGGAGGCGCTTGCCGGCGAGCTTGGCGTAACTGCACAGGCGGTATCGCGTTGGGAAAACGGCGTTTGCTACCCCGATATGGAGCTCATTCCCTCGCTTGCGAACGCATTCGGCATCTCCATTGACGAGCTTTTCGGCTATGAAAACGAGCGTGAAAAGCGTATCGATGCGCTTGCGGAGCGCATTATCGATATGAACCGAAAAAACAACGGTGTGGACGAGTGCATGGACGAATGCATCGCTCTTGCTCGCTCTGCGCTGATAGAGTTTCCCGGCAACGAAAAGCTGATGTTTGCCCTCGCCTCCGCGCTTTTCAACGCAGGCTATGTGCGCCGCGGCGAGATGCATATCGAAAGCGTGGACGGCTTCGACGTTTACGACGTTGAAGCGCATAGAGCCTATCCCGAATGGCAGGAAGCCGTCAAGCTCTATGAAAAGCTGCTTCAAACGCTCCCCTGCGGCGAGATGCGGCAGCAGGCGACCGTTGAGCTATCACAGCTCTATAAGAATCTCGGCGAGAGCGAAAAGGCGCTTGCATTGGCTGCCTCCGCGCCGAGGCTTGATGCTTCGAGCGCCTATCTTCGTATAAATGCCTTTGACGGCAAAGCGGGTGTCGCCGCCTGCGGCGAGGCGCTGATTGAAACCGTGCGCTGCGGCGCGGAGCTGATGCGTCAAATCGTTTGGAGCGACCGAACCCTGCCGCCCGAGACAGCCGCAAGGATGCTCGAAAACGCGCTTGGGCTGTTTAAGCTCGTTTGTGCGGACGGGGATGCGGAGCGAGGCATAGAGGATCTTCGCGTTCGAATCGAGCTGCTGCGCTCATACTATCTATGGCTTGCGAGCGATCGTGATGAAGCCTTTTCGGCACTCGATAACGCGCTTGAGCATGCGCACAACGTCAATAAAATGAGCTGCCGATATAAGCAGAGCTTCACTTCCCCGCTGCTGCGGCACGTATGCATCGAGAACGAGCCGCTCTTTGACTGTGCGGGGCGCACTGCGGAGCTCCCCGACGTTTGGCCTTGGTGGAGCGTTCCCGATCGGGATCGCGTTCGCACGGAGATGGAAAAGGATCCGCGCTGGCAGGCTTGGGTGGAGAAAACGCAGAAGATGCAATAAGCCCGCCGTGCGGCGAGCATTAAAAGCGGTATCGGGCGAACCCGATACCGCTTGATTATATTCAATTCGATTTTTGAAGAACTATTAGTTCTCGCCGTTCTCTTCAACTGCTTCCTCTGCGGGAGCGGCATCGTCAAGGGAGAGATTGCCAAACAGTGCGGCGAGGGAAGTGGTTGCGGACTCAACGGGGGGAAGCTCGTAATCCGCATCCTCACGGCGACGGCGCGGACGCTCGGGGCGATCCTCGCTGCTGCGCTCGCGGCGGCGATCCTCACGGTTCTGCTGATTCTCGCGGCGACCCTGCTCCTCGGAAGAGCGGCGCTCTGCGCGCTCCTGGCGCTCACGCTCACGCTGCTCGCGCTCGCGGGCGATGATCTCGGCGGCCTCTTCGGGGTTCTCGTCGATAAGAGCATCGCGGCGGCTCAGGCTGATGCGGCGCTTCTGGGTGTCTACCTCGATGACCTTGCAGCGAACGCGGTCGCCAACGTTGATCTCGTCCTCGACCTTGCTGACGCGCTTGAGGCCAACCTGGGAGATATGCACCAGACCGTCAATGGTGGGCTCGAGCGATACGAATGCGCCGAAGGGCACGATGCGAACGACCTTACCCTCAACGAAGGAACCAACGGGATACCTTTCGTCTGCGGTGCTCCAGGGCTTGGGAAGAAGCTCCTTGTAGCCAAGGGAAATCTTCTTGTTTTCCCTGTCGAGCTCACGAACGACAACGTCGATCTCCTGACCGGGGGTGAACACTTCGGCGGGGTTCTTTACCCTGCCCCATGCGCACTGGGTGATATGTACAAGGCCGTCAACACCGCCGATATCGACGAATGCGCCGAAATCGGTAAGGCGGCGAACGATACCCTTGGTCTTCATGCCGACCTCGATATTGCCCCATACTCTGCTCTCGGCTTCTTCAGCTTCCTGCTTGAGGATCTCCTTGCAGGAGCCGACAACGCGCCTGCGCTTTTCATCGACCTCAAGAACCTTGAGCTTCATGGGCTGACCTACAAACTGCTTGAGATCCTGAACGAACCTCGTGGAAACCTGGGACGCGGGAACAAATGCCCTTGCTGCGCCGTTTGAGAGCTCAACCAGCACGCCGCCCTTGATGACCTCGGTGCAAACGCCCTCATAGACCTTGTTCATAAGGTCGGGATCGTTCGCAAAGCCGTCCCAAGCCTTCTGGCGCTCAACGTTCTTGCGGGAAAGCAGAACGTTGCCCTCGCCGTCGTTGACCTTGAGGACCTCAACGTCGATCTGATCGCCAACCTTGAAAAGGGAAGCGGGATCCACGTCGGGATCGTTGGAGAACTCGGAGCGGGGAATGTAGCCGTCGGACTTGTAGCCGATGCTGACGCTGACTTCGCCGTCTACGATCTGAATGACGGTTCCGGTAAGAATCTGACCGCCATGGATACGAACGATGGTCTTGTTGATAGCGTCCTCATCAAAAACAGCGTTCTCGTCGATGGTCTGTGCCGCATTTGCGGTCACGGTTTCGTTGTTGACTTCGTTTAAAGTCTTTTCCTGTTCGTTCATTGTGTTGATAACCTCCCTGATGATCGAATCCGGTGTGGATGCACCGGCAACAACGCCTATCATTATACCATATTCTTTTAATAAATCAAGAGAAATTTCACTTATATTTGCCCCATTTTGGGTGTTCGGGCAGTTTTTTTTGCAAATTTCTTTGAGTTTTTGGGTATTTGAGCTGTTTTTATCCCCTAAAACAAGCATCGCGCCGCATTTGCGGCTAAGCTCGTCCGCCTCCGTTTGGCGCTCCCTCGTGGTGGTGCAGATGGTGTTGTTGACCGTTATCCCGGGGTGGTCGCGCTCGATAGCCGCCCTCATCTCGCTGAAGGTATCGTAGTCGAAGGTCGTCTGCACAACGAGGCATCCCCCGCCGCCGTCGAGCTTTGAAAGCTCGGGTATGCTCCTTATAAAAACCGCCCGATTTCCGCAATGCCCGTTTATTCCTATGACCTCGGGATGCGTCGGCTCGCCCACGATGAACACCCTCTCGCCGCGCCTGTCCGCCTCGGCAACCGTTTCATGGATGCGCGCAACGAAGGGGCAGGTGGCATCCACGCAGTTTATGCCCCGCGCCTCGAGCTCCGCATAAACCGAAGCAGGAACCCCGTGGGAGCGGATAACGACGTAATCCCCCGCCCGAGCCTCCTCGGGTGAAGAAATCGCGGTTATGCCCTCCGATGCAAGCTCCTCCACAACGGTTTTATTATGGATAAGCTCGCCGTAGGTGAAAACGCGCGGCTTCTCCGCGCTTTCCCCCGCATCGGCGCTTTCATTATAAACTTTTTTCGCCGTTTCTTTCGTTATCTCAACGGCCCTTCTCACGCCGAAGCAGAAGCCCGCGTGCTTTGCAAGGATTATGTTCATATCTTTTCTCCGATTTCTGATTCTTTGAGTCCATTCTTTATTTTTCGTCTTTTTATTTCAGGAAAGCTTTGAGCACGATAAACGGGAATTGTCGAGTTCATTACTCAAATATCAATCCGTAAACCAACATGCAGTTTAGTAATCTTATCTCCGAACTTATCGTCAAGTATCGCAAGCGCGCCTTCGCCTGTGCAATGACCGGTGCAGATGAATTTAAGATTTGCTAATTCGAGTTCATCTACGACAGTCTCGACTTCTGCTTTTTTCTTGTTGAATAAATGAAGTCCGCCAATATATCCATAGATCTGCTTTCCCGGGAACGCAGCCTTCACTTCATTCACTATATTGAAAACTCCTCCATGAGAACATGAGTTAATAATCAGTAAGCCTTTATCCGTATCAATGACAACGCTTTGTTCATGAGAAAAATCATCAGGTTCCCACCCTCTCGACGTTTTTCTATACATACTCTCTCGTTTTCCAATAGCAGACAGATTCTTTGTAGTATGAGGTATGAGAGAAATGCCTTCCATCAATTCATAGTTCCCTGTTACTTTTTCAATCCGATCCGCGTTGGCGTCCATCAAATCCCGAGGTATGCCTATGTACTTCTTTACTATCAACACTTTTATATAACAGTCAGAAGAGGTAGACTCTCTTACATAGAGTTTTGCTTTGTCGTTATTATTAAAGAAGCTCACCATTCCATTCGCGTGGTCGTAGTGCGCATGACTTAAGACTGCGAAATCCACATCTTCAACGGCTTCACCGAGTCCCTTCATGTTTTTTAAGAATAAATCTGATGCTCCTGCATCAACAAGAACCTTCTTGCCGTTATATTTTACGAGAAGAGAAAGACCCCACTCTCCCGATAAACTATTACCAGGAGTATTGTCTGTCACAACTACTATCTCATTTTTCAAAACCTTACCTCCAATACTTTCACTTCCACAAATCCCGATTTGCCTCTACTCACCGTTTACGTTCCGAAGATACTCCTCCTTCGGGATCATCGGCGCTTCCAATGATGCAATTGTCTCTTTCGACAGCGAAAATGCGGTTTCATATTCTTCTCCCGCCTTTTCGAATTTTGCAAGCAGCGGCTCCGCAACAAAGGCCGCCTGCGGAACGTTCATCAGCGGTGCTTCCGGAACAAAAACCATATCCGGATCACCGAAGCAATTCCTGCACATGATCCTAAGCGCATCAAAATTTCCGTCCCAATCCGGAAAACCGCATCCGCTGATGATGAGCGTGTGTTTTTTAGAAAAGTCGATCAGCGTTTCATGCTGCACGGCTCCATCTTCGCGCTCGACCATCTTCATTTTGAGAAGCGGGATGGTGCGATCCAAAACCGCTTTCAAATGGGATGGCATCCCGTAGCAATAAAGCGGGAAGCTCCAGATGATCAGTTCCGCGCTGCGATAATCATCCAAGATGCCGTTCTGATCGTCACCGATAACGCAGTGTCCGTCCATTGACTGCCAGCAGCCGAAGCATCCCCGACACGGAGCAATGCGCTTCTCTATCACGTTGATCACCTTGATCTCATGCTTTTGATCTCTGTTCAGACCTTTCAGAAATGCCTCTGTTAGGCGAAACGTATCGCTTACCTTTTTGGGGCTGCCGTTAAGAACCAATACTTTCATTTTTATCCTCCGAGTTTACCGATTGTGTATCCTTTAATATCCCGTTAAATGGGAAGCATCAAACCCTTCGCAGAATAAAATCGGGCGCGAGACCGATCAAAACCTCGTCCGTAACGTCGATCACTTCGCGCTCATCGCCGCCGAATTCATTCATAAAGCTCCGCTCGCTGTCGAAAACCAGCTCTTTTCCGTACCACGGTTTTCCCGATTGGGGCGTAAGCTCCAGATAGACCGTTTTGCCTTCAAGATAAAAGGTCAAAACGGTATGCAGCTTTTTGTTTCGTTTATCGTTAAGAAGCCAAATTTTGCTCGGAACGCCGTGCTCGTCAAGGATCGCCTTCATCAGAACGACCGCATCGTTGCAGGTTCCGACCTTTGCCCTCATGGTGTCTTCGGGAGCCTGAACGCGGTATTCGCTCATCAAAAGCTCAAAGAACTCCTTATCAAAGCCGTTCGTCATATCGGGCTTATGGACCGCGCCGTTCAGATAGAAGCCGTATTCATAGCCGTTATCCAAAAGCTCCTTTTTCAGCAGCTCGCACGCTTCATTTATCAGCATAGCCTTTCCTCCTTCCTTTTTCTTTTTCCCGTCCTTCGCCTTTTTTTCGTGCGTTCTCATCGTTTCATGAACTTCCTCATCCCAAACCGTTCGCTCGGGGCCGAGGGTGCCGTACATCGTGTTTTCAAACGAATACGCAAGCTTGGCTGTCCTTATCAGCCTTTCGTTCTCCGTATCGTCCTCAAAGGTGCCGAGACGGGCGTAGATATCTCGCGTTATCTCGTAGTCGTGCTGCTCCAGCCCCTCGCGGCTTATGTACATTATCCGCGCAAAATAACGGTTCTCTTTCTCGTCGTAATATGCCGTCCAATAGCTGCCGCTTTTTTCGTTTTTCATGCTTTACCGCTCCTTTGCTAAATTTAATATCAGCTCGCCGCCCCGACTTTTGGGCACGATAAACGGGAATTTATCTTTCAGTCCGAAACATCGACATCCGGTGCGATCTGGATACTGTACTCCGGATATGCTTCCTTGACTTCATTGCATATGATCTGAAGCCCTTCTCTCGGCCTGATATCGAAGCTCATCACAACATCAAAGGTCATTTCCTTTGCTTCTGTATCCACATAGAAACCATGAAGTTGAACGGCCCAGTCGTGGGCCATGACACGTTCACGGACATCCTTTTGAATATCAGCCGCTTCATTGCTGCCTGTGTTATAGGAATACAGTCCGACCCCCGCGAGGACAACGCCGGTTTCTTTGTAGATTTTTCTTTCCAGCTTTCTTGTCAGCTTATCAAATTCTCTTGTCGTCATTGTGTCCGGCACTTCAAGATGAACGGAAGCATAGTCCTTATCAGGACCGTAATTGTACATGATCAGATCGTAGGCGCCTCTGACCTCCGGCTCATCGGAAAGCAGTTTTTTGATCTTGTCCGTTTTCTCTTTATCTGCTCTGGTCCCAAGGATTTCATTCAGTGTTTCCATCATCATCTCAATTCCCGCCTTGATGATGAAGCCGGCTATCACAACGCCTACATATGCTTCGAGTGAAAGGCCGCTCACCATGAAAATGATCGCAGAAACCAGGACGGAACCTGAAAGAATGGCATCAAACATTGCATCGGAACCGGAGGCAACCAGAGAACCCGAATTGACCTGTTCGCCTTTCGCCTTCACATATCTTCCGAGTATGATTTTGACGATGACGGCTACCGCAATGATAACGAGGGAAATGACGCTGTAGTCCGGCTTTTCAGGATGGATGATCTTCTTGACCGATTCCACGGCAGCCGTGATGCCTGCATAGAGAACGATGCCCGAAACGATCATCGCGCTGAGGTACTCGATCCTGCCGTATCCGAGCGGATGCTTCTTATCGGGAAGTTTCCCGGCAAGTTTCGTCCCAACGATCGTAATGATAGAGGACAGGGCATCCGACAGATTATTAACGGCATCCAAAGTGACGGCGATAGAGTTGGATATAATGCCTATCACCGCCTTGAAACCCGCCAGTAACACGTTTGTCAGTATTCCAATGATACTGGTCCGAATAATGACCTTGTCACGATTTTGTTCTGAAGTAACAGGTGTTGTCTTTTTCTCCATATTCAATCTCCTTTTCAAATCCCGATTTAGCATTTCAGCCGTTCTTTTAGCCGAATAAACACTTCTTCCCTATCTTCGGCAGGTATTACCCCGCTCTTATGGAGCGCATAATGACGGCCAAACTCGCTGTCGGAATAAATATTTCCGTTGATCATTACGGGCTTATCGTATCTTGGCCGCACATGGATATGAAGATGCGGATCGGGCGCCGCCGCTTTATAAAAGCTGTTCATAAGGCAGCTCCAGTTGAATAGAGCCGCTCCCAAAACGGCCTTTAAGCACGACTCCAATTTACAAACAAGCTCGCGAAGCTCGTTCCACTCATCGGCATTTAGCTCCGCCATGGAGCCGCAATGCCGTTTCAAGACCAGAATACACCTTCCGATATAATCCTGTTCATCCGCAAGGAAAACGAACCAACCTCCGCTTTCGCAAAGCAGATACTTCCTATCTTTCTCGGATAAATCACACCAATCGCATTCTGTCATTTCGCTTTCCTCTCAAACCCAATTCTATCTCCCCGCGCCCGCCTTTTCGGGCAGCGCAGGCATTTTTCCCAAGCTTTTTTCAAGCTCATTCGCAAGCGCGTGCATATCCTTTTCCATGCGCTCATTCAGCGCATCCACAAGCTTTGCGCCCTCGGGAAGCGCATCCTTTACTTCGCTCGCATAGATGCAGTCGCCCACGATCAGCCGCAGCCTGCGCCCGAACTTATAGCTCGAGGGGCTGATAAATATCGGCACTATCGGCGCGCTCGTTTTGGCGGCGATGAAGGCGCAGCCCTTTTCAAATTCGTCCATATCGCCGGTAACGCTCCTCGTTCCCTCTGGGAAGATGCCGAAGGCATGCCCCTCCTCGAGAAGAGCGAGCGCCTGCTTCAGCGCCTTGATATCCGCTGTTCGCCTGTTCACGGGGAAAACGAACGCGGAGCGCATCAGCGCGCCGAGCAGCTTATTATCGAAAAGCTCCTTCTTCGCCATGAAATGGATGACTCTCGGGCTTGTGAGCAGCAGCATCACAGGATCGAGCAGATTCTGATGGTTGCAGATGAAAATTACCCCGCCCTCAAGCTTGAGGTTTTCCTTTTTGCCGTATATCTTCGGGCGATGGATAAGCCACAGCAGCCATTTGAGACCGTATTTAACAATGTAGTAGAGCATAAGCTCGCCCCCTTTTTTGGGTATAGTGAATAGTGAAGAGTGAATAATGAATAGTTAAGGTACAAATACCGCAAGCGGTATTTGTTCATATTCAATATTTGCAAGCATATTGCTCAAACGTCTATCATTGAAAGCAGCACCTTCGTGAGCACCTGCTTTATGCTCAGCTCGCTCGTGTCGATCATCACCGCATCCTCGGCGGGGCGAAGCGGCGCATACTCACGGTTCATATCGCGGTAATCGCGTTCCTCGATCTCGCGAAGCACATCCTCGTATGTCATGCCGTCCAGCTTGCCCTTCTGCTCGTACTCATTGTAGCGCCTTTGGGCTCTTACCTCGGCGGAAGCGGTGATGTAGAACTTGAACCTCGCATCGGGAAGAACCACGGTGCAGATATCGCGCCCGTCCATAACGAGGCTCTGCTTTTTGGCAAGCTCCCTTTGAAGCTCCAGCAGCTTTTCGCGAACGCTCGGCAGCGTGGATACGTTCGATGCCGCCTGCGAAACCTCCTCGGTGCGGATAAGGCCGTTCACGTCCTCGCCATCCAGAAAGATATGCTGTGCCGAGTCCACGTGCTCTATAGTTACCACGGTGTCCTGAAGCATCGGCTCGATCGCCGTCTCGTCGGTGGGGTCTATGCCGAGCCTCAGCGCCTTGAGACCGATCGCACGGAACATCGCGCCGGTGTCCACGTGGATCAGCCCGAAAAGCGATGCAAGCTCCTTTGCAACGGTGCTCTTGCCCGCGCTCGCAGGGCCGTCTATCGCAACGGCAAATACCTTTTCTTCGTTGGTTTCGTTTTTGACCGCGCATGCGGTGCAGTCACGTTCGTTCATTTTTCGCCTCCTATTGCAGATGATCATATCGTATTTATAAAATATTCATAAGAAATTCCATAGGAATTTCATCCTAAACTATTCATTATTTATTATTCACTATTCAATATTCACTAGCGCCCGCAGCCGAGCTGCCCGCCACGTACCCCGTCGACCACGCGATCTGCAGATTGAATCCGCCCGTGCAGGCATCCGCATCGATTACCTCGCCCGCGAAGTAAAGCTTCGGCATGAGCTTGGACTCCATAGTGCGCGGGTCTATCTCCTTTATCGAAACGCCGCCGCGCGTGATTATCGCTTCCTCGATCGGGCGCGCGCGCTTGACCGTCAAAACCATGCACTTGAGCGTTTGCGCTATCGAATTGCGCTCCTCGCGCGTAAGCTCGTCTATCGTCCTCGTGGGGTCTACCTTCGCAAGCTCAAGCACCGTGTCGATAAGGCGCGAGGGCAAAAGCTCCACCATCGCGTTGTTGACCTGCTTATGCTTATACTTTTCAAAGTCGCGCAGCAGCCTTGCATCGAGCTGCTCGCTCGTCAGCCCCGGCTTTAGGTCTATCTCCAGCCTTGCCCCCTCGGGCACATCGGCAAGATAGCTCGAAGCGCTCAAAACGAGCGGCCCGCTCACGCCGAAATGCGTGAACAGCATCTCCCCAAGCTCCTCGTAAACCGGCTTTTGCTTCTTCGCTTTTTTGCCCGAATTCTCGGTGTTTTTCTCGGGCTTGTACGCACGAAGGGTAACGTTTTTAAGCGATAGTCCCATCAGCTCCGCCGCCCAAGCTTCCTCCGTTTCAAACGGTATCAGCGAAGGCTTCGGCTCAACTATCGAATGCCCGAGCTTCCGCGCAAAGGCGTAGCCGTCGCCCGTTGAGCCGGTGGAGGAATACGAAAGCCCGCCGGCGGCGATTATCAGGCGGTCGTACTCGCGCTTTCCGCCGTGCATGCCCGCCATCGTCAAAAGGAATTTGCCTTCCGCGCCGTTTTCGCCCTCTATATAGTCAATATTTTGAACATAGGTGCCGAGCAAAAGCCTTGCGCCGCATTTTGAGGCATGGCTGACAAGCGCCCTTATCACGTCGCTCGATTTATCGCTCTGGGGGAAATACCTTCCGCCGCGCTCGAGCTTCGCGGGAACGCCCTCGCTTTTCAGGATATCGAGGATATCATCCGAAAAGAACGCATCGAAGGCGCTGTACAAAAAGCGCCCGTTTCGCGGTATATTCTTCAAAAATTCGTCGCGGTCTGCGGCGTTCGTGATATTGCAGCGCCCCTTGCCGGTGAGATAGAGCTTGCGCCCCGCCCGCTCGTTGCGGTCGATTATCTCGACCTTTGCGCCGCTTTTGGCCGCCGCTGCGCCCGCAATAAGGCCAGCCGCGCCCGCACCGATTATGCCAACTTTCACCATAGCTCCGTCCTTATCAATAATTCTTTTCCGCAATATGCGCTATCTTCGCAAGGTGCTCATAGTCCGTTATGTCGTATTTAAGCGGCGTAACGGTCACAAACCCGTCGCGAATGTATTTCTCATCCGAGGTGTCGCACTCGGGGCATTCGGTTATCTTCTCCGACGGCGTGCGGTAGCCTATGCCGCCGTCCTCCAGCTCCACCTTTTCGTATTCATCCGCATAGAACTGCTCGGCGAGATACGCAGCGCGAATGCCGCTGTACTTCTCCCTCGGCAGTAACGGATAATTGACATTCAACAGCCGCTTTTCCGCCGTGGTGCAGCTTAAAAACAGCTCGAAATTCTCGGCGAAATGCGCCGCCGCATCGTTGAAAAACTCGGTGGAAAGCGTATCCCTCGAAACGGCGATCGAGCGGAAGCCGAGCATTGCGGCTTCGGCGGCGGCGCTGACCGTGCCCGAATACAGCACGTCCGTTCCGATATTGCCCGCCTGATTGATGCCCGAAACCACCGCGTCCGGCTTCCATTTGAGGTGCTGAAGCACGAAGCGCGTGCAGTCCGCAGGCGTGCCGTCCACGCAGATGGCCTCAACGGCGCGAACGCCCTCTATCTCTATCTTCTCCACCACCAAAGGCTTTTTGAGCGTTAAGCCGTGGCTCACGCAGCTTTGATTGAATTTCGGCGCGCAGATAATAAGCTCATGCTCCGCTTGCAGAGCACGGCAAAGCGCGGCGATGCCCGGCGCAAACCAGCCGTCATCGTTTGTTATCAAAAGTTTCATAGCGCAATACTTCTCCGATTCTTTTGCTTACATATTTACTCGATTTTATTATATCAAATCAAACGCGGGTTTTCAAATGATGGGGAAAAGAAAAATGGCGTTAATGTCGGCTATTCTTGAATAAACTGGCTAATCAACAAACCAAATAGAGCAAAACGCTGCATATGCATTCAAGCAGCGTTTTGCCAAAAGTCACAGTATTTCTTTTTTAGTTGTCTTTGAAGAATAAAAACTGCTCTCATTCATCGATAAATGCTAATTGTTAGGCTTTATATACGCGGTTTGTAGTACTTTTTCATCTTATTTTTTGTAACAGCATTAACGACAGCATCAAGGAAAGCCTCTTTGTTTGGCACACTAATTTCAAAAGCTTTGTTATTCCTCGTGTTCCAAAGGATCCCCTTTTCAACTCCAAGAGCGACAACATAACAGGCACACTGTAGAAAATGCTCATGGATTAATTCCGAAACGAATTTAAGTTCATAAACAATACCATCTTTAACCACATCCGCGATTCCTCTTGCAGAAAAAGCTCGCGCCCCTCCTTTTTCTTCCGCAACATCAATGCAACAATCCACCTGAACCTCTTCATCTCTTTTCAGCTTTGTATGCAGTCTGCCAGCAATCAAATTCTCCGATTCTTTGGTCACAAACGGAAGCTCAACCTGCAAACGGTATCTTTCCTGATTAGTATCAAGCGAAACAAGAAACAGAATTTTTGTTTCCAAATCCTGCAGATTGATCTCATCATCCCATAATCCTCTTTTTTCAGGATGAGTGTACAAATAAAACTCAATGCTCTTATCAATATCATATTTATCAAAGTACATTGCTTCTTGATAAATACCAATGCATGGTGAAAGATCAATCATGCCATCGTTTTTCTTAACTGCAATTACATGGTCATCCAATGCCGGAATCGGTTTGCAAGCTAATAGTGAGAAACATTTTTCAACATCTTCCCTATACTTAAAATCAAACATTGATGATATATCAATAACACCCATTTTACGATTTTCATCAACCGACGTTGACAAAGTCGATTCTGAAAGCATTGCTTCATTGCTGTCAACAAAAATGATTCTTTCTTTTCCTCTGCTTGCGGCTACGCAAAAAATATTCCGTAGTATTTCATAGGATTGCTGAGGCTTTGAAACTCTCGCTCCCCAATAGCTTTCCGTATAATCAAATACAACACAAATCTTTCGTTCAAGCCCTTTGCTACTGTCAAATGTAGTAAAAATAGCTGTTTTATCTGAAGGCTCAGCAGTTCCAAACGAATCACTATCGGCTATGCTTGCGTAAACGGTATTTTTATTGAATACGTCGGAATTATCAACTTCTAATCGATTCAAAGTTCTTGATAGAGCACCATATCTTGCACCTAAACAGAGTACGTCCTTCGGGTCTTGCGTAGCCAAAAACTCAACTATCTGATCCTCTTTAATATTCTCAACAACGCAATCCTCATTAACTCCAACAATTCTCTTTTGCCAGATTCTTCCGAGCTTAGCGGCCAAATCTGCCGATAAGCGAAAACACTTGGTAAACTCCAGCTTTATGTGTTCACCAAGAAACCGATCAATAAACGCTGATACTTTTAAGGTCGTATCGTCGTAGATTTTCTGTTGCATATCTCCAACGGCGATTAACTGCATTTGTGAGTTTGTGGATTTAACATATTCCAACATTTCGGCAAACTCAGTTTTTATGTCCTGATACTCATCAATAATCAGCACATCATATTTGGGTAATGGCGGCTTCTTTTCATTGAACAAGCTTATCGTTTCATTTATGCCAGCACTTACACCTATGCATTTTAAGCTCACATACGCAAATCCATGATAATTAGTAACAGTTGCATTTTTAACTTTTATTTTTGTTTTCGCATCTATCTTGAGCAGTTTATTATAAGTCAGATAGAGAATCTTCTTTTCTTTAGAAAGCTTTCCACATAGCAATTGAATCGCCGTCGTCTTTCCGCCGCCAATGCAAGCATCTACAAGAATATTATGCCCTTGGAGTGCTTTTTCAACAAAGTATTTCTGTTCATCAGATAGGGATATGCCCGGATTCTTATTCATAGCTTGTCCTCACTTTAAAACAATATAATGTAGTCTATCGTTACACGGTATTTACAATTTCGCATTTATGTAACATAATGTTATCACTAAATGGAAATGATCATAAGTAATCACCGTTAAACATATTCCTTTTCTTATTTAAAGTTAATCTGAGCGTGGGCGTATTTATCAAGCCCATGCCCCAATAGAGTCATGATTCGCAATTCGTCTACCGCATCACATAACGCATTATGTTTCTCGCAGTAACAAGAACCAGTAAGAAGTGTCATAATGGCTTCGACACTATAATTACGTTTTAATCTTCCTGTTCCGCAATAATCAGCATTTTCTGGTAATGCTTGATTATATTGTTTGTAAGCAGCAAGACACATTATGTCAAACCACTTATATGCCTTTAACTCCGGCAAATGATTATAATCAAATGCTGCGTTATAGGCGAAAATTGAATCAACGTTTTTCTTTTCCAATATTTCTATAATATCCGATATCACATTTGCCCTTATATCTTTCATACATGCTTTAATTCTTTTCGTTTCTAAAACAAGCGAAAACATTCCCCCAATATTGCACTCGGGCGTGATGATATAATACCTTGCTGCCTTAGGCTCAAAAGTATTTGAATCGGCAATAACTATACCAATTGACATGGCATCATTATCCCAATTAGTTTCTATATCAATAACAGCAAAGTACGCGTTTCTTTCGTTATCATTCATTATTCATACACCTCCGCAGTTATTAAACAAATACATAGTTCATTTTGCATCTGTTGTACAACAATCTGTATTTCAAATACAATTGTATTTTTAACGCTATTTGAATTATATGACTTTTTTATATCTTTGTCAAATTTATTACCTAAACAAGGCACAATTGCTTTTCAGGTATTAGCGACACCGTCCATTCGGGTTCATTATCAAACACAATTGTAGGACTTATGGTCCTATTCTGTCAAGTATCAATAAATATTGATTAAACTGTATTTGAGGTGATAATTTTGAAACTGCGTGTACGCGATCTGCGCGAGGATAACGACCTTTCTCAAAAGCAGGTCGAGGAAATGCTGCTTTGCGACCAGTCGCTCTATTCAAAATACGAGCGCGGCGAAAGGGAGATACCCCTGCGTCTTCTGATCGCGCTTGCAGAATACTACGGCGTTAGCCTCGACTATTTGACCTGCCGCACCGATGAGCCGAATATGAACTCTTAATTAGGCCGAAACGGTCTTTTTTTATTGTTTTTTCCTAAACTCCAAAAACTGAAAGAACTCCCGAAGGTATTTCATCCGCAGCAATTCACTGTTCATCATTCACCATTAACTCTTCACTCACTAAACGCTCCCCCTTCCCCATTTTCCGACAAGCTTTTCTCCCTTCGTTCGACCATAATCAACCGCCTTTTATGCTAACATATCCGCATGGGGAGTTCGGCGCACACTCTCGCAAACGCAAAACGGCCGAAGGAGCGGAAAGGGATGTATATTGAGCTGTTTTTACTCGATAATCTCCTTATGAACCTTATCATTCTGCGCCTTGCTTCGGCGATGCTCTCCGCTCAGGCGAGCATGATTCGTACCACCCTGTTCGCCCTTGCGGGAGCCGCCGTTGCCGCGCTCGGAGCGGGCGGCGCAGCGCTGCTTCTCTCCCCTATCGCCAAGCTCATTCTGACAGCGTTTATGTCCCTCGCTCTGCCCGCGCACGGGGCAAAACGGCGCGTGCTTGCGTTTCTTGCCGCGTTCGTTTCGGCGGCGGCGGTCGGTGGTGTGGTGATGCTGATCTCGCTTACTCTCGGCGGCGAAATGCTTTTTGGCGCGGTGTATTCGGGGCTTTCGCTGCGAACTGCGCTTATCGGCGGCGCTTTCGCCTCGTTTCTTCCGAACCTTATCAGAAGGATCCTCTCCCGCCGCATAGAAAACAGCCAAACCGTTCGCCTGAGTATTCTTTTGAAAACGGGCGGAAAAATCGAGTGCGCCGCGCTTATCGACAGCGGGAATCTGCTTCTTGAGCCCGTTTCCGCTCTGCCCGTGATCGTGCTTTGCTCCAAAAAGTATCAAGCGGCGGCGAAGCGGGCGAATATCCCGATACCAGCGCGAACAGCTGGCGGTGGGTGCATACTATATGCGCTAAAACCCCTGCGCGTTTTTATCAACGGCGCTGCGGTGAATGCGCTGATCGCCTTTTCGGAGGCGAAAACCGCGCTTGTGCCGCTTTCGCTCGTTCACGGCGGCAATGGAGGTTTGAAATTTACAGGAAGGAAAGAAAAATATGCTGAAACTGCTTCGCAAATTGATAGCAAGGCTGTATAAACGCTTCGGCGCTGAGTCCGAGGTGAACTACATGGGCGGCAGCGAGTCCCTTCCCCCGCCGCTTTCAAAGGAGGAGGAGCTGGAGTTTTCGCTGCGTGCGGAAAACGGCGACGAGGCGGCGCGGAAGAAGCTGATCGAGCATAATCTGCGCCTTGTGGTCTACATCGCCAAAAAGTTCGACAATACGGGCGTTTCGATAGAGGATCTGATCTCCATCGGCACTATCGGGCTGATAAAGGCGGTGAACACCTTCCGCGCAGATAGGAATATTAAGCTGGCGACCTACGCAAGCCGCTGCATCGAGAACGAAATCCTGATGTATCTTCGCAAAACGGGGCGGCAGAAGCTCGAGGTGAGTCTTGACGAGCCTTTGAACGTGGACTGGGACGGCAACGAGCTTCTGCTTTCGGACGTGCTCGGCACGGACGGGAGCGAGGTTGACAGGGAACTTGAGGAGAGCGTGGATCGCGAGCTTCTGCACGCCGCGCTCAAGAAGCTTTCGGCGCGTGAGAAGCGGATAGTGGAGCTGCGCTTCGGGCTGAACGGGGAAAGCGAGTACACGCAGAAACAGGTGGCGGATATGCTCGGGATATCGCAGAGCTATATCTCGCGGCTTGAAAAGCGGATAATGCGCTCGCTTTACGACGAGATAACCGCCATGCAGTAGCTCCTGCGGAGGGCATCCTGAGAAAAAAGCTGCGGCTTGCTCCGCATTTTCCCACTCGCCGTGGAGGCATTTTGGGAAAAATGCTGCGATCAACTCCGCATTTTTCCATATTAAATATTAAATAAAGAAATGCCGCCCGAAAAGGCGGCATTTCAACATCAATCGTCAAAGGCGATTTCATCTGCATCGGCAGACTTCACTCGGCAAAGCCGAATATCATTGCGTTTACGCCAATCACATCGCCGTGCGCAGTATTATAAGCGCATCTATAATGGTGATGGAGCCATTACCGTCCATATCGGCGGCATCTGTATTCACGCCGTTTTCGTCCGAAAGCCCCAGCACAATGCGCAATACGGTCATAGCATCCGCAACTGAAACCGAACCGTTGCCATCCACATCGCCGGGAAGGGCCTCGCCGCCGGAGAAGCGGGCAATAACATTTCCGGAGTGACTGCCTTCAAAGTAGTAGTGATATGCTTCATCCCAATCATACCATGTTCCCTCGGAAATAAGAGCGCCGCTTTCATCAAAGAAGCCCTCAAAGCTTGCGCCGTTCATTGGGTATGCATAGAAAACTCCATAATAACCGGAATTATCTTTGTAATAATAATAGCCGATAAACCCGTTGCCCTCAGCGCGGATATGGTCATAGGCAAGCCTTGGATTATTGCTGAGATCCAGCTCAGTAAGGCGGTTGCCGTCGCAGGACAGATACCAGATAGCGGCATTCTGCGTTATATCCAGCTCGGTCAGATTGTTGTCATAGCAGGACAGGTACTCAAGCGCGGTATTCTGCGATACATCCAATGCGGTCAGGCTGTTGTTGGAGCAGACCAACATCTCAAGCGCGGTATTCTGCGATACATCCAGCTCGGTCAGATTGTTGTCGTAGCACCAAATCTCCCGAAGCGCGGTATTCTGCGATAATTCCAACTCAGCCAGACTGTTGTTGTAGCAGCACAGCACCTCAAGCGCGGTGCAGTCGGTTAAGTTCAGCTCGCTTATTTCGTTGTAGGTGCCGTAAAACATATAAAGCGCGCTGCAGCCCGTTACGTCCAGCTCGGTTATTCCGTTGTGGGCACAGTACAGTCGCACAAGCGCGGTGCAGTTCGACACATCAACCCCTGTTAGGCTGTTGCTGTCGCAATCAATATGCTCCAGCGCATTGCAGCCCGATACATCAAGACAGCCGCAAAGGTTACAATCATCAATACGTATTTCATGCACTCTCTGCTCATCGGTTACGGAAGTCCAAGAAAAGTGATTCGTTCCCCAAGTTTCGGGATCGTTCGGATCATAGTTTTCACTTAGCTTCTCGCCGTTCTTAACGCCGTTTTCATCGGTCTGCTCGAGGAAAGTAACGCATTTGGTGTAGTCATGGGCATTATACCCTTCGGGCACTGTCCAAGCGGGGGTGATTTCGGCTTTTTCGGCTGCTGTCTGCTCCGCTTCAAAGCGCGGCAGCGCAGAAACGGGGATAGCAGTCAGCGCCATAACAAGCGCGAGCATCACCGCAAGCGCGGCTTTAAGCTTAAATTTCATCTTCAAGCCCTCCTAAAGTAAAATATATTTTCTTTGCGTTTTACTGCCTTTGTGAAGCAGAAGGTACGCAAAAAGCCTTCCCGAACATGGTTCCTTCGGCAGGTTTGGAGCGGTTTTTGCCGCCCCAAGCCGCTTTGGGAAAACAAAAAACGACCATGTACCTTCATACACAGCCGCGATCCCGCCGCTTGCGCGGCAAGATCATGCACACATTCGGGAAAGGCTTTGTCAAATTTAGGCGTAAACCTTGAAAATGAAAGGCGTTTCCCTTATAATTGAGCTTGCGAGCATGGGTATTAAACCCGTTGTGTATGTGGTGTATGCACATATGCAGGCTTGAAGGGCGCTGCTATCGCCCTTCGAGCCGCCGCATTTTTTGTTTTCACATATATTTTAATGCGTTTTTCCTCTGTTGTCAATGCTTAACGCCCAAAAACCCTTACTAATATCGAAAGTGATCGCAAATAAGCTTTGGAAAATTTTTCCAAATACCTCTTGACACGCAATACTATGCGTGGTATAGTATAACGTGAAAGGGGGTATTGCATGGATATTCAGTTAAAGCGCGGACTGCTCGAGGTTTGCGTGCTTGCGGCGATCAAGGACGAGCCATCCTACGGCTACAAAATAATAAAGGATATAAAGCCGTATCAGGAGATCTCCGAATCAACGCTCTATCCTATACTCAAGCGGCTTGAGGCGGCAAAGCTTCTGACCGTTCGAAGCGCAGAGCACAACGGCAGACTTCGCAAGTATTACAGCATCACGCCCGTTGGGCTCGAAAGATTGGAGCTTTTCAAGCGGGAATGGCAGGAAATGAAGGCAATCTACGATTTCGTTACAAGGGAGGATAATTCAAATGACTAAGATCGAATTTCTTGAGCAGCTCGAAGCAAGGCTTCGCGGAATAAATATTGTTGATCGCATTCGCTCGCTCGACTATTTTTCCGAGATGATAGACGATGCGATCGAAAACGGCATGAGCGAGGCCGAGGCCGTTGCCTCCCTCGGCGATATCGATGAAATTGCGGATAGGATCATGCAGGAAGCGCCCGAATCCCCGCTTCGCGCCGAAAAACCCGTGGGAGGCGGCGAAAAGGAAGAAAATTTTGCACCCGTTGACAGCGAATTTTCCTCCATCCGCGTTCGCGTTCGCGAGAGCGACGTGAATATTCTTCGTTCCGAGGACGGCGAGAGCCGCGTGGACTGCGTGGATCATGAGCGCGTTTACCACCGTGTTTTCACCGAAGGCGGCGTGCTGAATATTGAAGAGGTGGATGAACGGCGCTGGTTCGAGCGCATAAAGTCATTCTCCAAGAGCCTCAAGGTCAACATCTATCTTCCCGAAGCAGCATTTGATTCGCTCGATATCGAGACCATGAGCGGCGATATCGAGGTTGATGACGGCTTTGCCTTCAACAATGCGCGCGCTAAGACCACGAGCGGCGATATCGACTTCTTTGCGCCCGTTCGCGGCGAGCTGGAGCTTTCGAGCACGAGCGGCGACGTTCAGTCCAAGGGTGCGGGCGAGCTTTACGAGCTGAAGGTGCATTCGACCAGCGGCGACGTTAAGCTGCGCGGCTTTGTCTGCACGGGGAACGCGGAAGCGGGCAGCACGAGCGGCGATATCGAGGCAAGCGACGTTTCCTGCGAAAACGGCCGCTTCAAGAGCATCAGCGGCGATGCGAAGCTCAAGAACATCGTTTGCGCAAGCTCTCTTGAGATCGAATCAACGAGCGGCGACGTTCGCTTTGAAAACTGCGACGGTGCAAGCATTGCGCTCTCATCGGTCAGCGGCGATATCAAGGGGAGCCTGATTAGCGGCAAGCATTTCACCGCCAAGAGCATGAGCGGCAGCATCCGTCTTCCCAAGGAAAATCCGAATCCGAACGGCGAATGCACCGCAAAGACCGTTAGCGGCAGCATAAACCTGAGCCTCTGCAAATAAAGGGGGAACCAATGAATAAAAGAGATTTTCTCAATGCGCTCGCCGCCCGTTTGAGCGGACTTCCGAGCGAGGATATCGAGCGCAGGCTCGAATACTATGCGGAGATGATCGACGACCGCATTGACGACGGCATGAGCGAGGAGGAAGCGGTTTCGGACCTCGGCGGCATCGACAGCGTGGTTTCCTCAATAATCGCCGAAACGCCGATAACAAGGCTCATCGGTGCGAAGCTTGAGAAAAAGAGCGGCCTGAAGGGTTGGCATATAGCGCTGATAGTGCTCGGCGCACCGCTTTGGTTTCCGCTTCTAATCGCGCTGCTCTCCGTTATCTTCGCCGTGTTCATTGCCCTGTTTTCGCTTATATTCGCGGCGTTTTCCATCGTTGTGTCCTTCGCGGCAACTTCGGTCGGCTGCCTTGCGGGCGGTGTAACCGCGCTTATCTCCGGCGGCTTTGCACGTGCTGCGGCGATGATCGGGACCGCACTGGTTTTCGCGGGACTGACCGTGCTTTGCTGCATAGCGGCCATCGCCTTCTCCAAGTGGATATTCAGGCTTGTAAAGGCATTCGTGCTGTTCATCAAAACTCGCTTTGTTGGAAAGGAAAAAATGTATGAACAAAGGTATTAAGATAGCGTTTATCACCGCCGTTTGCCTTATCGGCATCGGCCTTGTTCTCGGCCTTATCGGGTATTTTACGGGCGGCTCGAGCTTATTTAAGGATGAGGAGACCACCGAAAGGGAACTCGTTATAAACGATGCTTTTTCGGATATCGTTATCGACTGCTTGCGCAGCAAGGTCGTGCTGCTGCCCTCGGAGGACGGCGTTTGCCGTATCGAAGCGGATGAGAGCGAAAACTGCACTCTTACCGCCGAGGTCAGGAACGGTGCGCTCCGCATCGAGCAAAAGCTCAGATCCAAATGGAATTTCGGCTTCATAGGCTTCAATTTTACGGCCTTCAAGCCTTATAAGCTGAACGTTTATCTGCCCGAAAGCGAATACCGCGATCTTAGCATCATCAACGTCAGCGGCGGTGTGGAGGCGAAGGATGGGCTTTCGTTCATGAACGCGGCTCTCAAGACCGTCAGCGGCGGCATAAGGTTTAATGCCGCCGTGCGCTCCTCTGCTTCGTTTGAATCCACCTCCGGCGGCATCGAGGCAAGCGGCTTTGAGTGCGAGCTTTTGAAGGCGGACTGTACCAGCGGCGGCATCCGCATTTCAAACGTATCCTGCGGCACGGCGGATATAGAATGCACCAGCGGCGGCATAACGCTAACGAGCGTTGTCACAAGCGGTGAGATGGAAGTTGAGACCATGAGCGGCGGCATAACCTTCGATCGCTGCGACGGCGGCAGTATCCGCGCCGAAACGGTAAGCGGCAGCATAAAGGGCAGTTTGCTCTCGCCGAAGGTGTTTAAAGCGGAGACCGTTTCGGGCAAGATCAGCGTTCCTTCGGACGGCAGCGGCGGCATCTGCGAGCTTGAAACCACAAGCGGCAGAATCGAGATCACCATAGCGGATTAACATCGGGGAGGGCGACCTCCCCTCTCCTTTTCGAAGCAAAAAACGCCCCAATTTTCCGATATTGGGGGCTCAAATACACATTTTTTTGCTTTTTTTATCATAATAGCAATCAAAATTGCGTTTTTTTCATTTCAAAGTGTTGACAAATATATAGAATATGTTTATAATGTTGGCACAGCACTATAGCTAAATGAAAGTGAGAGATAAACTATGCAGCTTAAAGACATTGCAGAGGAAATGCAGCAGCGATCAATGGCGGCTCGTGATTGGGTATTCCAGGTACTTCGCACCGCTATCATCCGCGGGGTTCTTCCCGGCGGTATGCCCCTTCGTCAGGACGAGATTTCGGCACAGCTCAGCGTGAGCCACATCCCCGTTCGCGAAGCCTTCCGTCAGCTCGATGCTCAGGGCCTCGTTCGCATCTACCCCAACCGCGGCGCCGTTGTTACCAAGCTCACCCGTGAGGAGCTTGAGAACGCTATGGACACCCGCATCATACTCGAGATGGGCGCCATCCGTGCGGCCATCCCCCTTATGACCGAAGAATGCCTCGAAAAGGCTTCCGAGATCCTCTCCCAGTGCGAGATAGAAACCGATGCAAACAAGCTCGAGGATCTGAACCTCCAGTTCCACTTCGCGCTCTATGAAGCCACAGGCAACACGTTCCTGCTTCAGCTCATCGAGCAGCTCCATGCAAACGTGGATCGCTATATCCGCCCCTACTACTCCGCTGCCGAGGTAAGCAGCCAGTCCCGCGGGGAGCACTATAAGCTTCTCGATGCATGCAAGAGCGGCGACACCGAGTTTGCGGCGGCGATCCTTCGCACCCATCTTGAAAAGACCAAGGTGCTCTCCCTCAATTCTCCGATTCTTCAGGCGTAAGCTGGAAATAAAGGTGCTTTAGCACAACAGCGGGAAAAACGGTTCCTTTCTCCTTCCGTTTTCCCGCTTTTTGTTTTGCCCCGGTTTAATATAGCATTTTCTTTCGCCGCATGAGCGCCGCATTGCATCGATATAAAATCGCAGTGCGGCTATCATTTCCCGAAGGTATTCGTAATACTTTTTTCTTTCGTTTTTTCATCATTTTCTTCCGTTTTTCGCATCCCTTTTCCCCGCTGTTCTTAAATCTCGCCATTGCTTTGCCATATATATTTTATCGTATAAATAAATAATATAGAGCTGTCTATTGACAAAAAATAATCAATATGTTAGTGTTTTCTATGTTCGATATATGGTGCGGCGGGCGGAGGCTCGAGCGGAATATGGGTTTCCCGCCGCCGCGTTATGTATAAACAAATCCAAATGGAGGTAAAAATGAAAACCCGTAAAATCCTCGCGCTGGCTCTCGTCTTTATCATGGCCATCTCCGTGATCCCCATGGCTTCTCTCGCTGAAGGTGCCCGCACGGTCACCTACGAAGCACGGCAGATGAGCAAGCTCAGCAAAACGTGGGCAGTTATCAACGCTGCCGAAGCAAAAGCCCTTGAGGCGGGTCTTGACCGCTCTCTGGTAATCACCACGGTTCTTCAGGCCGCGCTCAACACCCGCTACGTCGATAAGGACAGCATCTCCCTCGGCGGCGACAACGACCCCGGCTTCTATTTCACCGTGGACGGCATGTATTGCGCGTACAACTACCGTCTGC
>Ga0256404_1004970_pt1 | contig 24228 bp, 24 predicted proteins | sample RumenRJG_01DNA_FD_185990 | JGI IMG/M metagenome (GOLD analysis project Ga0256404, IMG submission 185990) | Bovine rumen microbial communities from Lethbridge, Alberta, Canada - RJG_01 | ecosystem: Host-associated > Mammals > Digestive system > Stomach > Rumen | place: Canada: Alberta | collected... | reverse complement strand
TGCGGCGTAGAAGGCACGACCACCTTCAGACCCGGCACATGGCAGTACATCGCTTCCAGCGACTGGCTGTGCTGTGCGGCCGCACCGGTGCCTCCTCCTGCCGCAGCCCGGATCACCAGCGGGACCTTCAGGCTTCCGGCATACATAAAGTGCATCTTGGCTGCTTCGTTCATGATCTGGTCCCAGCAGACCGACATGAAATCGGAAAACATCAGCTCCACGACAGGCCGCATACCGGTCACGGCAGCTCCGATTGCCGTTCCGACGAAGGCTGTCTCGGAGATGGGTGTTTCAAGCACCCGGTCCTTCCCGAATCGTTCGAGAAGTCCGCAGGTCGCTCCAAAGCCTCCGCCGTAGATACCGATATCCTCTCCCATGAGGATTACATCGTCATCGAGTGCCATTTCCTCCTGCAGGGCTTCCCGGACAGCTTCCCGGTAGGTTATGATTTTAGTTTCATTCTGCATGAAATCGGTCTCCATGGTTAATGCCGGAATCAGACGTAGACTCGTTCCTCCATACCGTCCGGTTCCGGATAGGGCTGACGCAAAGCCCAGCTGACAACGTCCTTCATCTCGCGCTCTGCTGCCGCTTCGATCGTCTCCAGTTCATTTTCGCTGAAGATCTCTTCCTTCAGGAGAAAGTCACGGAAACGGACGATCGGTCCGTTATCCTTCCAGTACTGCATTTCCTTCTCCGTGCGGTAAACATTCTGATCCGATCTCGAATGGCCGGAAATGCGGTAGGTATGCAGGATCACAAAAGCAGGTCTGCCCTCTTCAAGTACGGCAGCCCTGGCCCTGCTGACGGTCTCATAGACTTCAAGTACATCGTTGCCGTCCGCCTCACAGGTAAGAAAGCCGAATGCGGTCCCGCGCTTTTTGAAGTCAGGATCCGCCGCGGACCTTTCCACCGGCGTGGAAACGGCGTAATGGTTATCCTCCAGGATAAAGATCACCGGCAGCTTCCAGGCGCCTGCAAGATTCATGGATTCAAGCACAGCACCGGAATTGGCCGCTCCGTCCCCGAAAAAGCTGACGGATACGCGGTCCGGGATCTTCTTCAGCCTGATGGAAAGCGCCGCGCCGCAGGCAGTGGGCACGCCGGCACCCACGATGCCGTTCGAGCCGATCACGCCGCAGCTTTTATCGCAGATATGCATGGAGCCGCCGATGCCGCCGTTTGTTCCCGAAGCACGTCCGAGGATCTCAGCCATCATCGGCTTTACGTCCACGCCCTTCCCGATGCACTCACCGTGTCCGCGGTGTGTTGTCAGAATATAGTCGTCTTTTTTGAGTGCGGCGGTGCTTCCGACCACGGAGGCCTCTTCGCCCACACAAAGATGAAGAGTACCGTGGATCAGGCCCCTCGCATAAAGTGCCTTAACTGACTCTTCGAAACGGTTGACCTTCAGCATCTTCTGCAGAAGGTCCAGATAGAATTCTTTATTGTATGAAGCTGTCATACAGTCTACAAATAAAAATAGTATACAGCATCCGAAAATCACTCTGATTTACGGAGTGCCATACATAAACAGATATAGTCGCGTCTTTAAAAGCTACCACCAATTCTTTGCAAAGTCAAGTTAAGCGGCAGCGTCAGCTTTTGATTTAATGTTTCTTTTATAGATACTTAAGAAAGCAGTGCCGGAAGAAGTGCCGGGCCGCCTTAAGTATTCTTAGGACATCATAGTTCGTACTCAGTAACCGAATGTCCCCTGCAGGGATTCGTCGTCCCCGATCCACTCGCTGACATCGATCACCCGGTAGGACGTATCGTCATCCCTTACGATCACACGCTCAATGCCGGCATTGATCACCATGCGCTTGCACATGGAGCAGCAGCAGGCATTTCGGACATATTCGTTTGTTTCCGCTTCCCTTCCCGAAAGGTACAGAGTGCTTCCGATCATCTTGTCACGGGAAGCGCTGATAATGGCATTAGCCTCCGCGTGCACGCTCCGGCAGAGCTCATAGCGCTCCCCCCGCGGGATCTGCATTTTCTGCCGCACACAGACACCGAGATCCGAACAGTTCTTTCTTCCGCGCGGCGCACCGACATATCCGGTGGAGATCACCTCATCGTTCTTTACGATGACCGCCCCGAAATTGCGTCTTAAGCAGGTGCCCCGCTTGGAGACAACATCCGCAAGATCCAGATAATAATTGGTTTTGTCTCTACGTTTCATGGCGTCTCCTCTCCGGAAAAGTATATCATAAACAAAAGGAAAAAAGATTTCTTTTCAGGTACAAAACAGTCGAAGGAAATTCTTTTCTGTGGTATACTGAAGGTGCAATGAATGCGGTCTGGAATATTTTAAACCGTATTTATCAGCTTTTTACGAAGGGAAGTGTATTTATGAAGTTCAATATCACCGGACGCAACATCAACGTCAGCGATAAGACCGAGGAGCAGATCACCAAGAAGCTGGGCAAACTCGGCAAGTTCTTCAAGGAAGACACCGTCGCAAATGTAACACTGTCCAAACAGAAAGATACATACACCATAGAGGTCACCATCCCGATCAAGGGCTCCATCATCCGGGCCGAGGAGAAGTCGGACGATCTGTACGTCTCCATCGACCTGGTAGAAGAAGTGCTGGAGCGCCAGATCCGCCGTCACCGCACCAGACTGATCGACAAGACACAGAGCGCGGAGTCCTTCTCTTCTCTCTTTGTAGAGGAAGAAGAGGCAGTCGATGACGAGGGCGAGATCCGCATTGAGAAAGTCAAGAAATTCGATTTCAAGCCCATGTCTCCTGAAGAGGCCTGCCTGCAGATGGATCTGCTCGGCCATAACTTCTTCGTATTCAAGGATGCGGAAACGGATGAGACCTGTGTTGTCTATAAGAGAAAGAATAATACCTATGGTCTGATCGAGCCGGAAGGCTGATCGCCTTTTCCATAAAAAACTGCAGTAATGACGGGCGGCTCATGTGAGCCGCCCGTTTTTCCTGTATTTAGATAGAAGCGTACACAAATCCCCTTCTACGGTTCCCGTCTCCGCTCCGCTCCGGTCGGCGCTAAACAAGCGTCGCTGGCGCTTAGCGCCCCGCTCCCGTTTTCGCACTCATTCAATTAACCGAAGTTCGGAAAAGAAGCCAATGAAGCGAAAACGCTCGCTGTTTGTTCCGGGGAGGGCCGCTTGCGGCGGGGCCTCCGGGACGGCAAGTGCCGAGCGTGTTCAAAAGAATGCGAAGCATTCTTTCTGAGCGGGCCGACGACGTCCGTAGAAGGGGATTTTGTACGCATACATTTATCTATTGCTTACCCTTGCGCAAGGAAGCTGACCAGCGGATAGTTGATGATGCCGCCCTTGTTTACCTTGGTTTCCGGATCCATCGTCAGCACCATCTTGAAATAATTGTCGCGGATACGGGTCAGCGGACCGAATTCGCGTTTTACGGCTTCTTTCTCTTCGATCGAACCGCAGCAGTTTAAGTAGGTTCTGTCCTCTCCCTTGACCGCCATAAAATCGATCTGGGCTGCACCCTGCTTGCCGACATAGACCGTGAAGCCTCTGACCAGGAGCTCCATGAGAAGCGAGCTCTCCAGCATCGCCTCCTCGGCGACGCCCTCATCGCCCATGACGGCGTTACGCATGGCCAGATCGCAGATATAATACTTTTCCTGCGTCTCGAGCTCCCTGTCCGCCTTGATGTCATATCTCGGCACCTTATGCAGGAGGAAAGCTCCCGTCAGCGCATCCAGGAAGGAATACACGGTATCCACAGAGATCGTAACGCCCTGCTGTTTTACATAATCCCGGATCGCCTTGGGAGAGAAGGTCTCTCCGATATGGTTCAGGATGTACTCCATGATCTTGTCGATATGGGAAATATCTCTGAGCTTGTTGCACTGGACCACATCCTTAAGCAGGATCGCGCTGTAGAGATTGCTGAGATAATCCTTTCCTGCAGAGGCATCCCTGAGGGAATAGACGCCCGGCATGCTGCCGCGTTCGAGATATTCTCTGAACAGCTCATCCTTCGTGCGCATGACCACGCCCTCTTCCTCATGGTGTCCTTCTTCGCCGGCCGTGATCTCGAGAAACTCACTGAAGTTGAACGGGTAGACATCGATCTTCACATAGCGGTAACCCAGGATCGAGGCAAAGTCAGGCTGAAATACCGAGCTGTTGGAAGCCGTGACAAAGAGCTCACAGTCAAAAAGATTCATCAGCTCCGCAGCTACCTGGGCCCAGTTCTCCACGTTCTGGATCTCGTCAAGGAAAATATAGCAGCGTCCGCTTGCCTGACGGATAAACTCGCTGAGCATTTCCCGAAGGCTTTCCGTCCTTGTGAGATAGGTATAGATCATTCCCTCAAAGTTCAGATAGACGATGTTTTCCTCCTGGATGCCGTTCTCCCTGAGTTCCTCGATAAACTGACGGATCAGCGTGGTCTTTCCGCAGCGGCGGACGCCGGTGATGATCTTCACCACGTCTCTGCCGGTATACATTTCCAGTTTCTTCAGATACAGGTCACGCTTCAGCATATTTACCTCCAAATTCCATCAAACTCGATCAGCCGATATTTAATCACTCTGTAAACAATACTTATTTAAAGCTGTAGTACACCTGATTCGGTACAAGCTGCACGCCGCGGATCGCTGCCAGCTCCGATACCGTCACCAGCTGGAAGCCCTGTCCCACCAGCGTCGGAACGATCGTTTCCGTAGCCGTCGCCGTTGCGTCGTAAAGCTCATGCATCAGGACAATATCGCCGTCATGCACATGACCGACGACCGCATTGATCGTTGACTGCGCGTTTCTGGTCTTCCAGTCGAGGGTATCGATATTCCAGAGAATGATCGGCATATTGACATTCTGCAGAACAGTGCTGTTCTTGTTTCCGCCGGGAAGCCGCATGATCGTCGGCCGCACACCGGTGACCTGTTCAATGATATCGTTGCAGGCGGTCACCTGCTTCCGGATCGTTGCCGCGTCTACTTTATTGAGATAGGTGTGGCTGTATGTGTGGTTGGCTACCTCGTGTCCCTCCGCGACCATACGCTGTACCTCTGCGGCACGGGAAGAAACACGGTCGCCTACCATGAAAAAGGTGGCGCGCTGTCCGTAGCGGGCGAATACATCCATAATGCGGTTTCCTGCATTTGTCTGGGGTCCGTCATCATAGGTGAGCGCTACCATCGGCTTCGTCACATCGATCGCCCTGCCGTTGCTCATGATCAGATTCGGATTGCCGTCGACGCCGGTCTGCGCAGCAGCCTGGGTCTGCTGGGAAGCCGCATCGGTCGGTTCCTGTGCAGGAAGCTCCGCAGGGGCAGCCGCGGAAGAAGCCGGAGCGGTTTCAGGCTGTGCAGCCTGTTCCGGCAGTACTGCGGGAGCCGGTGCCGGCTGTGCCTGGGGTGTCTGTGTTTCTGCGGTATTCCCGTTGTTATAGAGATAGGAATAATCTGTCACAACACCCTGAGGGGTTCCGGAATGCCCCGGCGTCACACCGGGCGCATAGATCACGCCGGGTGTGCCGCTGCTCTCCTGCGCGGAGCCTGCCGGAAGATCTCCCGAAGAGGAATAGGTGGCATAGTCTGCCAATGCCTGAAAGGAAAAGACCGCACTGACTGCAGCAGCTGCCAGCGCAGCTCTGATCACGGACTTAAAGTTCATTCTGTCTGAGCCTCCTGTTCACCTCGGCAATGGGAAATCCCATTACCGTATAATAATCACCATTGATCTTTTCTACCAGCAGCGCGCCCTCTTCCTGGATGCCATAGGCTCCGGCCTTGTCCATCGGCTCGCCGGTCGCGACATATGCATCGATCTCGTCGTCGTCAAGCTCATAAAAGCTGACACCCGTTGATGAAGTAAAATGAAGGCTTCCCTCTGTCGGATGACTGTCAATGTTTTTTCTCCAGAGGATCGTAACCCCCGTCCGCACCTCATGGGTCCTGCCGCTTAAAGCACGCAGCATGCGTTTTGCGTCCCCGGCATCCTTCGGCTTTCCGAAAATCACGCCGTCTAACAGCACGATCGTATCTGATCCGATCACTACGACCTCTTCATCAGGATGCTTTCGGAAGACTTCTTCTGCTTTTATTCCCGAGAGATACTCCGCCGTATCAGCAGGCGCGATCTCTGAAGGCACCGTTTCCACGGCATCGGATACTTCCGTAACAAAGGGACGCAGCAGACGCTGCATCAGTTCCCTGCGTCTTGGCGAAGCCGACGCAAGGATAAGCAGGCGCTTCCCCTGCTCCTGATTATAATCTGCCATTGTTTATACTTCCTTTTGTTTTAACCGAAGAAAAGTTCATTTCGGTTTTTTATTCAATAATGTTCTAAATATTATATTGCTATTGAAGATCAGTTGCAATACCCTTCGGCGAAGAAAATCGCCTGCGGCCGGATATTTGTACATTTTTTGTACAATAACAAATCATAAACACTGTACAGATGTACTGCGGCTTATGTATAATATCTACACACGACATATTTACGTTTCATCCACTATCAGGAGAACTCCCATGATCAGCTATCGTAAGCTCTGGGAAAAAGTAGAAAAGAAAGGCTGGTCTCAGTACAGTCTGATCAACGATTTCGGGATCAATGCGGCCACGCTTCAGAAACTGAAGCGCAATGAATATGTACGTACCGCAACGATCGACCGCTTCTGTGAGCTCTTAGACTGCCAGCCTGCGGATCTGATGGACCTCATCGAGGAAACGGACGATGAAATATCAAAAGCTCTTCATTATGCTGAAACAAAAGAATATTAAGCTGAGCGAGCTCATCACATCCGGTATCATCTCGCCTTCCACCCTGCAGCGCCTTCGTCATGACAAGCCGGTCTCGCTTCATACGCTCGAGATCCTGTGCAGATACTTAGGCTGCGGACTGGGAGAGATCACTTCCGCCGATCATGAAAAGCCTCACCGAAACCACAGGGGCTGATACGGTTCCAAACCCTTTCTTCATTGTGAATATCGGCTTTACAGCATATAAAACAGCGGCTGACAGTTTATCATCAGCCGCTGCATTTCTTCAGATATATTTATTATCATGAAAAGGAGATATCCATCCCCTTTCTATTCCCGTTTTTCAGTCTCAGGACAGCACGACGATCTTTCCGACTGCTTCCGGTGTATCGGCGATATGATCCGCGCCGGCTGCTCTCAGCTCCTCTTCGGTGCCGTAACCATAGGCGACCCCGATGGTCTGCAGGCCGAACATCCGCGCTGCACGGATATCTCCGCCTCTGTCTCCCACCATCACGGCATTCTCGGGATCGAGTATACCGTTGGTGCGGAGGATATATCGGATGACCTCCTCCTTGGTCGCGCGGGCATTCGGATCATCCGGAATGGATTTATCCTGGGTGATGCCGGCAATAAAGCAGAAATAATCAGCCAGTCCGAAGTGCTCCAGGATCCGTACTGCCATGTGTTCAGGCTTTGCTGTGGCAACCATCAGCTTCTTGCCGTGCGCGTTCAGTACCTGAAGCATTTCCTCTATGCCGATGTAGGGGAAATTCTCAAAGCATCCTTTGGCATCATAGTATTCACGGAACAGACGCAGTCCCTCAGCTGCCTGTTCTTCATTCATGCCGTAAAAGGTCTGCAGTGACCAGGCCACCGGCGGTCCGATGCACTTGCGATATGTATCCGGCCTGGGCTCGATCCCCATATGCTCGAGGGTATAAATGAATGCGTTGATGATGCCCTCGTAGGAATCCGTAAGTGTGCCGTCCAGGTCAAAAAGTATGTAACGTTTATCCATGATGCTTTTGGATACTCCCTTTCTGACAAATCAGTGAGTCCATCATATCACTCTTTTTGTCTTTTTTCAAGAAAATGACCTTTTTTTACCCCTGATATGGCACCTGAGCCCCACTTTTCGTGTAAAATTCAAGGTAAAAGAGTGATTTTTAATACACTTCTCCGCAAAACACGGCTGCTTTATATTTTTCAAAATTTGCTCTTGACGAATCCAAAGAATATGCTATAATTACTTTCGCACGTCAGGTGCGGGATATAGCGCTATAGCCAAACGGTAAGGCAGCGGACTCTGACTCCGTCATTTCAAGGTTCGAATCCTTGTAGCGCTGTGAAGCCTCTCAGTTTTTGCTGAGAGGCTTTTTTGTGTCAGAGTCCTGCTGCCCTGGCAGCACCGCTCATCACACTGACTCCGTCATTTCAAGGTTCGAATCCTTGTAGCCATGGAAAGAATGCTCCGCATTCTTCTGAATACGCTCGGCGCTTGCCGTCCCGGGGACCCCGCCGTAAACGGCACTCCCCGGAACCTGGCTGTGAAGCCTCTCAGTTTTTGCTGAGAGGTTTTTTTATGTCAGAGTCCTGCTGCCCTGGCAGCACCGCTCCTCACACTGACTCCGTCATTTCAAGGTATGAAAAAGCCTCCCGCTGCCGGGAGGCTTCTTTGCTGCGTTATCAAAACTGCTGTTTACTTGCTCTCGACAGTAACGTCTGCGAGCTTCTCGAAGTAGGTGACCATGCTTGCCTGGTCGTCCATGAGATGTCCTGCCACCTTCAGTGACTGGAAGATCTCATACAGCATTGCGGTATACGGAACCGGGCAGTCGATCGCATGAGCGGTCTTTAAGACGTTGGTAAGGTCCTTATGGTTGACCTTGATGGTTCCGCCGGGCTTAAAGTTGCGTGCCACCATCATCGGAAGCTTTGCATCCATGGCTACGCTGCCTGCAAGTCCGCCTCTGATTGCCTCATATACCTTGACGGGATCTGCGCCTGCCTTGGCTGCAAATGTGAAGGCCTCGCCGACAACCGCGATGTTGTTGTTGACGATGATCTGGTTGACCAGCTTGGTGATGGAGCCTGCGCCGGAGGGGCCTACCAGCAGTGCGGAAGAACCGAATGCATCAAATACGGGCTTTACCTTGTCAAATGCATCCTGATCGCCGCCGACCATGATCGCCAGTGTGCCGTCGATTGCCTTGGGCTCTCCGCCGGAAACCGGAGCATCGAGGAACTTAAGTCCCTTCTCCTCAGCAAGGGCGTAGCAGTCACGGGACTCAGCTGCAGTAACAGAGCTTAAGTCTACAAAGATCGTGCCGGGCTTTGCGGTGGACGCAAATCCGTCCGGTCCGAACATAACGGACTTGGAAATCGCGCCGGTGGGGACCATGACCATGCAGATGTCGCACTCTGCGCCCATCTCAGCATAGGTAGCTCTCTTTGCGCCAAGCTTTACAAATTCAGCAATGACATCCTCTTCAAGAGCAAATACATCAAGGTCAAAACCGGCCTTCAGAATGTTCTTGCACATGGGGCTTCCCATAATACCAAGTCCGACAAATCCAACTCTCATCTCTTTATACTTCCTTTCTGGTGGAATTACTGCACCGGTATAAATGCCGGTAAACATGATTGCTGCAGGCATTATTCCTGCACACGCAGGCACAGGCTCAAAGGAGCTCTGCTTTTGCGCTACCGTGTACTATTATATCAATTGAACGTATAAAAGTACACGGACGAATAAAGAAAAAACAGAAAAATACCCGGATCGTCATCCGACTCCGGGTATTGTATACTTTGATGATCTTTTGCTTTACTGATAAAGCCGTAACTTAAACGGATAGAATGCTCCGCGTTCTTCTGAATACGCCCAGCGCCTGCTGTCCGGGGACCCCCGCTGTATTCGTCCTGCTTATTTTTTCTTTCGCTTTGCGAGGAAGGCTGCCATACGGTCGACTCTTTCCTGTGAGGAAAATACCCCGTCAAAGAGCTTGCGTTCATAACTCAGGGCATCTTCGAGAGTCATGTCCATGCCGTCACGGATCAGACGCTTTAACGCAGTCTGGGAGGCCAGGGACTTTTTCATCATGTTCTGTGCCATCCTGACTGCTTCATCCATCAGCTCCGCAGGCTTTGTGATCTTGCCGACCAGTCCCATGTCATAGGCTCTCTGCGCATCGATCCATTCCTCCGTCATGCAGAAGTACTGTGCGCGGCTCACTCCGATCAGCTTGGAAAGGCGGACTGCACCGCCATATCCCGGGATCACGCCGAGGGACGGCTCCGGAAAGGCAAAGACCGCGTTGTCCGCAGCGATACGGATATCACAGGCAAGAGCAAGCTCAAACCCGCCTCCGAAGGCATAGCCGTTGATCGCAGCGATCACAGGCTTTGGGAGCATCTCGATCTCCCGCATCAGCGCATGCCCGTTGGCGATCATGGAGCGGCCTTCTGCGGGCGTCTCTGCATGCATCTCCTCGATATCCTGGCCGGCCGCGAAGGCCCTGTCTCCTGCTCCCCGAATGACCACGACCTTGATCTCTTCCGTCTGGGAAGCATACTCGATCGCATCCCGAAGCTCGCTGACCGTATCAATATTAAGCGCGTTTAAAACATGCGGACGGTTTAAGGTGACAAGCTCGATGCCGTCGCCGGTTTCAACAATGATGTTCTCGTACAAGGTGGTCCTCTTTTCTCAATAATGGTTCTGTTGCATAAGCTGCGTGCTGCTCCACGCTTCGCGTTCTCGCAGCACTCACGGACATTCGGAAATCGCCCCGCTCACTTTGTTCGCGTGTCTTTTTTCCTCATGTCCGTTGCCAGTCCAAATGTCCACATCTGCCATTATGCAGGCATATGGCATCTGCGTCATTCGTCCAGAGCTTCATGGTGTCGGCACGCGATGCCTTCAGCATCACCTGCCAGATCGGTCGGAGCCATCCTGAATCATGCCTAAGGCATGATTGGCTCCTCCCCTCGCTCACATCTTCTCCGGTGCGGAGAATCCCAGCATGTCGATGCAGTTAAGCAGCACACGGCGGGTGAGGTCCAGAAGCGCGAGGTAGCCTTCTTTTCTTTCCTCGTCCTCTTCCGCCAGGATACGGACATTGTGATAGAAGGTGTTGAAAGCGTTGGACAGCTCATAGATGAACTGACAGATCTTGTGCGGTGCCAGCTGCTCCCATGCCGTCAGGACGACCTCGTTGTAGCGGCTTAAGACAAGTGCCAGAGCCTTTGCGTCTGCTGACGAAGCCAGCGCCTTACGGATCAGTTCCTCATCCCGGCTTACGTCCTTTTCCCAGCGGTTTAAAATGCTGCCGATACGTACGATCGTGTAAAGAATGTACGGTCCGGTGTTTCCCTCAAAGCTTGTGAAGCGGTCAATGTCAAAAATATAGTCCTTCGATGCCTGGTTGGAAAGGTCTCCGTACTTCAGAGCGGCAAGTCCGACGATACGTGAGATCTCGGCCGCCTCTTCCTCGGAGATCTCGTCATCTCCGCGGGTCGCACGGATCTTTTCGTATACAGCGTCACTGATGTCCCTGATCAGGACCTCCAGCCGCATCACACCGCCGGAACGGGTCTTGAAGGGCTTTCCGTCCTTTCCGTTCATGGTGCCGAAGCCCTGGAAGCTTAAGGAAGTGTCCGGGCCTACGATGCCCGCTTTTTTTGCGACGCGGAAGAAGCTTAAGTAGTGCAGATCCTGCCGCTTGTCGGCAACATAAATATAGGCATCCGGATGGTAAAGCATCTCACGCTCCACCAAAGTCGCAAGATCTGTTGTCGCATACAGTGCGGAACCGTCCGATTTGCGCACGATACAGGGCGGCAGCTCCTTGGAGTCGCCTTCCTCCTGAATGTCTACGACAAGCGCTCCCTGAGACTCATGCGCAATGCCGCGCTCCTCAAGGTCGGAAAGCATCTCGGGGATATATTTCTGTACGTCCGACTCACCCTTCCAGAGCTCAAAATGCACATCGAGGGCATCATAGTTCTTTTTCAGATCCGCAAGGGAAAGCTCCATGATCCGCTTCCAGACAGCGGTGCACTCCGGATCTCCGCTCTGCAGAAGGCCGGTCGCATGGAGAGCGCGCGCCTTGAAGGCCTCCGCTGCCTCCGTGAGCTTTCCGTTCTCATCCACGGCCTTGGACTTGGCGGATGCTGCCGGATAGATCTCCTCGAGGTCCTTTAAGTCGAAGCTCGTCTGGCCGCGGTCTTTCAGTTCTTCGATGATAAGGCCCATCTGCAGACCCCAGTCTCCCAGATGAACATCGCCGATCATTTCGTTTCCAAGCGCCTTGCCGATCCTCTTTAAGGCCTCTCCGATGACTGCGGAGCGAAGATGTCCTACATGAAGGGGCTTTGCCGCATTGGCTCCGCCGTAATCCACAATGACTCTCTGCTTCTTCTCCACAGGGATCAGCCCGGCAGTATCGCTTTCCGCCATGCCGGAAAGATACGCTGCCAGAAAGCTCTCGCTTAAGTCCATGTTAATAAAGCCCGGCATGCAGGCTTCGACCTTGGCAAAGGCCGGATCCTCCTTCAGTACCGCCGCGACCTCGCCGGCGATATCGATCGGCTTCTTATGTTCCTTCTTTGCCAGGGCCATCGCTCCGTTGCACTGGTACTCGCACAGGTCCGGGCGATTGCTTACATTAACACGACCAAAGCCGGCATCATAGCCGGCTTTTGAAAATGCGTCTCCGCAGATATTATTCAACAGGTCAATAAGTTTGTTCATCGATCATACTCTCTTGAGATACTCACCGGTACGGGTATCGATCTGTACCTTGTCACCGATATTGACGAACAGCGGGACCGCGATCTGTGCGCCGGTCTCGACGGTTGCGGGCTTGTTGGCGCCGGTAGCGGTATCACCCTTGAAGCCGGGCTCGGTATCGGTGATCTCAAGCTCAACGAACATCGGCGGCTCAACAGAGTAAACGCTTCCCTGATAGGAGCAGATCTTGCAGATATCGTTCTCCTTGACGAATTTCATGGCATCGCCAACGATGTCCCGGGTCAGGGAGATCTGGTCATAGGTCTCGGTATTCATGAAGTTGTACTGGTCGCCGTCTGCATACAGATACTGCATGTCGACTCTGTCGATATGGGCTGCCGGGAACTTCTCGGTCGGGCGGAAGGAACGCTCTACCACACCGCCGTTGATAACGTTCTTAAGCTTGGTTCTGACAAAGGCTGCGCCCTTGCCCGGCTTGACGTGCTGGAACTCCACGATCTGAAGAACCTGTCCGTCAATTTCTACTGTAATTCCGTTTCTGAAATCGCCTGCTGAGATCATAAATCTATCCTCCGATATAATTATACAGTTTCATTTCCTGTCCGTTCACCGGGCTCATATGTGGCGGAAAGCATGATCACATCTTTCCGGCGTTCAGAACAGTTTTCATATTTCGCCTTTTATGACGTGACTATTCTAAAGGAAATAGCCTAAAAATGCAAGCCCTTTCTCTGAAAGAAGGCTTTAATAAACGGCTTTTCAAGAATGCGCTTGAACACGATCTGAATCTCATCCGTGCTCTTATCCACAGGCTTCACCAGCACCGAATCGATCCCCGCGCGGTTTGCTCCCCAGATATCCGTAAAGATCTGGTCCCCGAAGAAAAGTGTTTCCGAAGGGGCTGCTCCGTAAAGCTCCATGGCTTTCCGGTACCCTCCGGCAGAGGGTTTCCCTGCCTTGTGGACATACGGCACGCCAAGTTCATCACAGAACGACTTCACCCTTGGCTCTTTGTTATTGGAGACACTGCAGAAGGAAAAGCCTTTTTCCTTCAAGGTCCTGATCAGTTCCTTCGCCTTCTCGTCGGCCGGCGCGCCGTGCGGGACCAGGGTGTTGTCAATGTCAAAGAGGATCAGCCGCTTTCCTGCCGCGTATGCCCTGTCAAAATCATATTCATAGATACTGTGGACATACCCTTTCGGGAAAAACGTCTCAAAGCTTCTCGCCATTCGCCCTTGCCCTCGATCTCTTTTCGGTCTTCAGGAGCTTTCCGATCTCATCGATGAAGGTATTGACATCCTTAAATTCACGGTAGACACTTGCAAAGCGTACGTACGCGACCTCATCCATATCCTTCAGCCGCTTCATGACCTTCTCTCCGATCACCGAGGTCGGGATCTCCTTTTCACCCATGGCGAAAACTTCATTCTCGATCTCATCGATCATCTTGGAGATCTGCTCAGTGGAGACCGGCCGCTTATGACAGGAGCGCACCACGCCGGATTCGATCTTCGACCGGTCATAGGATTCGCGGCTGTTATCCTTCTTGATGACCATCAGGGGCATCGTTTCGAGCTTCTCATAGGTCGTAAAACGTTTTCCGCAGGCCTCGCACTGTCTTCTGCGGCGGATCGAGGTGTTGTCATCGGCAGGTCTTGAATCGATGACCTTGGTGTCATCAGAACTGCAGTAAGGGCATTTCATCGGCTTTCCTCCATAAATGTTTACGTTTCCTTCTTGTCCAGTACGTCCTTATAAGCTTCCTTGAACCACTGCTCAAAGGGCGTCTCCTTCTCTCCCCAGAACTCGTCCGGAACAGGGGCAACGCCGGCAGAAGAGCTGCCGTCCATGCTCTGTGCAGGCACTGCTTCCGGTGCGGGCTCAGGTGCAGGCACGGCTTCTGCAGGAATCTCTGTCTGAGACGGGGCGCTGTACTCCGGATCATCCATATGAAGCGGATGCGGAGCTTCGAAAGCGGGCTTTGCTTCTGCTTCAGCTGCAGGCTCCGCTTTGGCTTCGGATGCCGCCGGTGCCGCAGGAAGTGCGGTCTCCGCCTTTCCCTCGGCTTTCACGGCTGTTTCCTTTACTTCGGGCTTTTGAGGATACTGCGACGCCTTATAGGACGGACGATTCGGAGGAAGCTGCCATGCAGAACCGTCGCCGTCGAGATAAAGGACCGTATAGGCGGCACGGATATAAGGCAGGATCCACAGAGCCGTAAACCGGCAGACACAGATCAGCAGATACCAGAAGATGAAGCTGAAGAGCGCCATCCAGATGAGCTTCAGCTTTCTGCCCTTTGTCACCTCGCGTGAATGCTTCAGCGCTTCTCCGACTCTTGTCTCCGGCCGGTCAATGATGGAAAGCTCGGCAAAGGTATAGCCGATGTCGATGTTCAGCTGGATCAGCGCCATGATGACGATAAGCACGATAGGCAGCCATTTTTTAAGCTCCAAAGAAGCATCCGGCATGTCTCTTAAGATACGGGAAGATCCGAAAAAGACCCCCAACGCGATCAGTCCCACCAGGTTGTGGATCAGGAAGCGGGCGATCGACGCAAAGATCACACGGAAGGGGTGCGCCTCTGCGGAAAAGCCGTAGAAAAGGTCACCGAGGCCGTATCTGTCTCCGCGGCAGATGTTGAGCATAAGCTTGCGCTTCCCGATGTAAAACCAGATCAGAAGGATCAGGGTAATGATCAGGAAGATCGTAAAGACGATCACTCCCACGATCATCAGCGGCATGCTCGGAGCTGCATCCGAGTAGATATGAAGGTTGACCCCCGGTTTGACAATGCTGTATCCGTTCCCGTCCGGGCCCGCAAGGACACCCGACCAGTTCAGTGCTGCAGCAAAGCCTCCGAGCATTGCAGCGGAGGATAAGAAAACCAGGACAGCGGCAACGATACCCGCGAGGATCAGTGTTCCGTAGCGGCCGATCAGGGTCTGTCTGGCGAGGGCTTTGATTTCTCTGACTTTCAGCATGATCTCACCTCCCCGCTCACTGTACGATGCCTATCCCGTCGAGATAGGGCATCAGCTCTTCAAAATACGGCTGCAGCAGTTCCGGCATCATGGCACCGCTGGCAGCACCATGCAGCCAGCTGACCGCAGCAAGCAGGATCGCGGCGAGCACAACCAGCCCAAGAACAATGCTTACGATCGCCATGACATTGCCCGCAACGGCCCGGCCGTTCATACGTTTATTCCCCCGTGACAGCCAGGCGAACATGATCGCCATCGATGCCATAAAGGGAACAGCCACGACCGTAATGCTGCTCAGCAGTGCCAGGATACCGAACACAAGACTGGCAGTACTTAACGCATTGGGTGCGGCTTTTGACTGTTCGTACATGTTGACCTCCCGGGTATTACTGTAAACTGTCATCGCTAAGCTCGTCTTCGCCCTGCGGGCTTGACTTGCTAAGCGAGCACGTATACATGAAAGGTAGCGCTCATCTGCGCCCTGACGGGCTTGATTCGCTGACTTTCATAGTAAACTGTCATCGCTAAGCTCGTCTTCGCCCTGCGGGCTTGACTTGCTAAGCGAGCACGTATACATGAAAGGTAGCGTTCATCTGCGCCCTGACGGGCTTGATTCGCTGACTTTCATAGTAAGAAAAACACGACCTGCCGGTACGATCCCGACAGACAAAAAAGAAAGGATGTATCTAATCAGATACATCCTAATCGTACTACATCTTGTGTTTTTTCGCAAGGGATTCAGGCCTTTTTTGCCCCTCAACCACAAATATCCAGGATCGAAAGCGCATAGATCACTGCCGCATCTTGTAATTCCGCAACAGGCATGAATTCGTCCGGCCCGTGCATGTGCGTATCGGTCGTTTCTCCGACCGCGCCGAAGGCAACGCCGTTTTTCAGCTCATGCACATAGGTGCCGCCGCCGATGGCAACGCAGCGTCCTTCCTTCCCGGTCACAAGCGTATAGGCTGCGAGCAGCGAACGGATAAAATCGCAGTCTTCCGGAACGGCATGGGCAGGCTTGAATTCATACGAGAACGCAAAGCCGTGCTTTTCCGCCTCCGCCTTCGCGGCAAGGATCGTATTCTCTTCTGTTGCCGCAACGGAGGTGCGGGAATCAAATTTCAGGTAAAGACCGCTTTGGTCAGCACGGAAAATATCCGGAGATACGGAGGTGTATCCGGAAAGATCGTCATGAATATCGATCGTAAGCTTAGATCCGTGATGATCCGCATAGGGGAAGAGAGCACTCATCTCCTGAAAGGCCTTTCTTACAGCCTCATCGTCAAACGGCAGCAGGGAAAGAAGGCGAAGGGCGATCACGCCTGCATTTACGCCGTTTTCAGGCAAGGATGCATGTGCAGGGGAGCCGCTTACGGAAATGACCGTCTCCAGATTTTCCTCATCATATTCAAAATTCAGCTCATAGTCCGCGTCAATTTCGTTCATGACAGTATTAACGGCAGTACGGATCTCTTCCTCCGTAAACCCGGCCACTCTCGCCGCAGCCTTTCCGGGTACGATATTAATGGTATCTCCGCTTTCAAATGAGATCAGGCGCCGGCCGCTTTCGGAACGGTGTTCAAAGGCCGCGGTCAGCTCGCCGCGGAACTGTCCCTTTTCTACATTGATGAGAGGGAACTCCGCATCCGGGCTGAAGGTCATCGGTGCTTCCGGCTCAACGGCGTAATAATACGGGATATCCGAGCTTCCGCACTCCTCATCGGAACCGAGGACCAGCCGGCAGTTCTTCGTGACCGGAAGGCCGAGCTCCTTTACCGCGCGCATGGCATACAGGGCAGCGACCGCCGGTCCCTTATCATCCGAGGAACCTCTGCCGATGATCATGCCGTCCTCGACGATCGGCTCAAACGGTGCCGTCTTCGTCCAGCCGTCACCCGGGGCCACAACATCCATATGTGCGAGGATATCCAGGCAGCGCTCTCCCTTGTTCATATCCGCCGCGATCACGCGGTCGGCATATTCCGTGGTCGAAAAGCCGTACTTTTCACACAGTGCCTTTGCGGCCATCAGAGCCTCCTTCGGTCCTCTGCCGTAAGGCATCCCGTCCTCCGGCTCGCCCTTCACCGAGTCGATCCTGCAAAGCGCAGCGGTATCTGCGATCATCTCATCGGTATGTGCTTCGATATAAGCTCTGATCCGGTCTCTTACTTCCATGTCCATCATCTGATATCTCCTGTTTTCTCACTCCGTAGGATAAGCTGCAAAAGGCTATTCCTTAAGTGTTATTTATAAGTTTCTATAAATGAAATTGTACACTCTCCAAAAACAGCGAAAGCAGGGCGGGCATTCTGCCCTTTCCTGCCTTCTGTACCCGTTATTTCATTCACCTGCAAATGAACAGCAGCGCCTTACATCTCTGCGGAACCGAATTCGGAAAGCTTCAGTCCCTCGTTCCGGTCAAGAACCATCCTCGGGCTCCACTCATGCGCGAAGAGAAGCAGCGGTCTTCCCTTCAGGTCCTGTACCTTCTTCATGTCGCTGGTTCCCTGGATCCTGTCTACGGAGTACTCCTGGGGATTATCGATCCAGCGGACATACTCATAGGGGAGCTGTTCGAGCCCGACCTCCACATTATACTCGTTCTTCAGACGGAATAAAAGCACTTCAAACTGCAGTACGCCGACGACGCCGACGATGATCTCCTCCATGCCGGAGCCAAGCTCCTGGAAGATCTGGATCGCGCCCTCCTGGGCGATCTGCATGACGCCCTTCAGAAACTGCTTGCGCTTCATGGTATCGATCTGGCGGACCCTCGCGAAATGCTCCGGAGCGAAGGTTGGGATGCCCTCATACTTAAACTTTGAAGGGGAAACACAGAGCGTATCGCCGATGGAATAAATGCCGGGGTCAAATACGCCGATGATGTCTCCGGCATATGCTTTATGAATGATCTGGCGTTCATCCGCCATCATCTGCGTCGGCATCGTAAGCCTCAGCTTGCGGCCTCCCTGGACGTGATTGACCTCCATGCCGGCCTCATACTCGCCCGAGCAGATCCGCATGAAGGCCACACGGTCGCGGTGTGCCTTGTTCATGTTGGCCTGGATCTTAAAAACAAAGGCCGAGAAGCCTTCCTCAAAGGGATCGATCATGCCCTGGTCGCTCTTTCTCGGAAGCGGCGGCACAGTCATTTTGAGGAAGCTGTTCAAAAACGGCTCTACACCGAAATTGGTCAGTGCGGATCCGAAGAAGACGGGGCTGAGCTGTCCGTGGAGCACCTTGTCGAGGTCCAGCTCGTCCGCCGCGCCTTCGATCAGCTCCATATCCTCCATCAGCTTGTCATAATTCATGAAGCCGATGACATCCTTAAGACCCGGATCATTGATAGAGTAGGTATGGCTTTCGAGTTCCTTCGCGCCGCCCTGCTCCGCCTTGAAGGTGATGACGGTCTCGGTCTCCCTCTCATAGACACCCTTGAAGTTCTTTCCGCAGCCGATCGGCCAGTTGATCGGGCAGGTGTGGATCCCGAGCACATCCTCGATCTCACTTAAGAGCTCGAAGGGATCTCTTGCCTCCCGGTCAAACTTATTGATAAAGGTAAAGATAGGAATGCCGCGCATGACACAGACCTTGAACAGCTTGATGGTCTGTGCCTCCACGCCCTTGCTGCCGTCGATGACCATGACCGCGGAGTCCGCAGCCATGAGGGTACGGTAGGTATCCTCCGAAAAGTCCTGGTGGCCGGGAGTGTCGAGGATATTGATCACCTTGCCGCCGAACTCGAACTGCATGGCGGAGGATGTGACCGAGATGCCTCTTTCCTTCTCGATCTCCATCCAGTCGGAGACCGCATGCTTTGCGGCTTTTCGTCCCTTGACGGTACCGGCCAGATTGATCGCGCCGCCGTAAAGAAGGAATTTCTCCGTCAGGGTCGTCTTACCTGCATCCGGGTGGGAAATGATCGCAAAGGTACGGCGCTTTTCGATTTCATTTTTTAATGTATTCTTATTATCCATAGATCTTTCTGTATGTTTTAAGATTCTCCGGAGGCTTAGTGCCGGGGCCTGTCTTCATGGCTTAATCCCGTGAATAAACCATGCAGTTCAGTTCGTGTGATTGAGTGTATACAGATTCAGAAGGCCCTTCATGATCAGCGAGTCATCCCGGATCACCTTATGCTTTACATAGGGCAGGATAAACCGGGACATGCCTCCGAGTCCGATCACGGTGCTCCTTCCGCCAAGCTCGATTTCCATGCGGTCAATAACTGCGTCGACCGAACCGGCCGTGCCATAGACGATGCCGCCGCGGATGCACTGCTCTGTATCACGGCTTAAGGCTCTGCCGGGCTTTTCGAGACTGATCTCAGGCAAAAGGGCCGTGCTGCCGGAAAGTGCCTTGACGCCGCTCATAACGCCGGGAAGGATCAGCCCGCCGCGGAAATCGCCTGCCTCGTCAACTGCGGTGACCGTCGTCGCCGTACCGAGGTTGATGATGATGCAGGGGAGCGGATAATGCTTATAGGCTGCCTCCGCAGCCACGATGAGGTCGGCTCCCACGCCCTTCGGATACTTGAAGCGCTTTAAGGAAATATCCATCTTCAGCTCCGGAGACACGATCATGGCCTCAATGCCCAAGACCTTACGGATCGCCGAGGCAAAGATCCCCGTGAGAGGCGGTACGACCGAAGAGATGATCGCCCCCTCAAAATCGGATTTCTGAATGTCATGGAAGTTCAGTACGGACATGATATCCGTCGCGTACTCAAGGCTTGATTTATTGTAGGAGGTGGTCACACGCTCCTCTATGATGTTTTCAGGGTCCCTCACAACACCGATCTTGATGTTCGAGTTTCCCATATCGATTGCTAAGATCATCATGATACCTGCTTCAGCTTTTGTTTGGGTGCAGCCATTTCGAACAGGCCGATGCCGGTCTGCTGCACCCGAGGTTTTATTATACCTTGTGTCCGGGCTAAAGGGCAAGCCGTCTAATCAGGAATCGAGCAGTTCTTTCATCTCTGCTTTCAGATTCTCTCTTGCTTCACGTCCATAAACCTCACGAAGCTTCTCGCTGATCCTTTCCGAAAGTGCCGAAAGGGGCTGTTCCGCTGCCTTTGTCCATTCCTTCAGACATTGCAGAGTGAGGTACCTCGTCCGGGGCGTCGGCGCGGAAAGCGTCTTCAGAAGAATGTCTCCTGCCGTCCTGCAGTCTCCGCCCATCGCCTGCAGCAGGCTGTCCAGCATGATATAGAGCGTAAACTCCGCACCGATCTTCGTCTCATCCCGCGGATCATCCTCAAGCTTATCCCAGGGGATGTGCTTTCGGTAAAGCGCCAGCACGGCCTCGGAGTAGACGACATTGTCCATAAGGTACGCGCAGAGCCCGTAGTATTTCTCAAAATCCTGCTCCATCAATGTCAGCAGTTCCCTGTGGCAGGGGATCCCCAAAGCCACAGCAAGTTCTATTCCCTCTCCCTGCGAAAGACCGGCGCGGATGACTTCTTCTGCCCCGGGCTTTCTTAAGACCTGTACCGCTTTCATGGAGAGCTCCTCCATGGCAGCTTTATGCGTTTCTTCTTCCGAAGAACCGTCAGCTGAATTTCCTTCGTCCTGCTTTGCTGCTTCCTCCGCGATCCCAGAGGCATAAAAATAGATCTGGGATATGCATTCATAATCGCGCACGGAAAGAGTCCGGTACACAGCAAGATCGAGAAAACGGCCGAGCACTTCCTCCGGATGCTCCACCCCGGAGATCCCCGTCACAGGACCCTCGCGAAGCAGTGCAGCCAGGATCTCTCCGATCGCGGAAAAATCCTCTGTACAGATCTCCTTCGATTCACTGAAAAGCAATTTGCTGACATCTGCTTTTTCAAATACGGTAAGCGCCGAATACTCCGGCATCACTGTATTCTGTATGCCTTCCTTAAGAAGCCAGCTTCGGATCTCCTCTGTCACAGGCTCCAGACGTTCCACCGCATGGATCCTGCCCCAGCCGTGCACTCTTTTTGCAAGCTCAAGGATCTCCTCCATGCCCTGCTCCCAACGGAAGATATTCAGAACAGAAAACAGGGTGAACTCATCGGAAAGGCCGAGGCTTCGCACAATGTCCCTTAAGACATCCCGGTCAGTGTCAAAGAGCTCCATCATGATCAGCCCGAGCTTGACCTCCTCACGGCGGCAGGACTCGATCATCAGATGGATCGCATAGCGGTAAATATTGCCGGCGTCCCACTCTTCCTCTCCATCAGAGATCACCGTGAGCAGAAGTTCCCTCAGCGCGATCGCGCGAAAGTCCGCTGCCAGGGCCCCAAAAGCTCTGTCCGCGGCATCATATTCCCCTCCGGAGGCAGCCTCCACAGCGGCCCGGACCCTGCTTTTTGTATCTTCGGGCAAGTCGCCGTGCGCAGTATGGTAAATATAGATCCCGTCCATGGCGCCGTCCGCCCAGCGGAGATCTCCTGCAGTGCCTGTTTCGGAAGGCAGAGAAAAACCCTCCGGAAGGGCATCTCCCCGGAGGTTTTCCGCCATGTATTCATAGATTGACTGTCTGTCCGGTTCTGACATAACCCGCCTCCTCAAGCCGGATATCCTTTCCGGCAGTTTCTCTAACGTGAGCTGCAGAAACGATATTCCTTGTCCGCGGCGGCATCATCCGGATATTTTTTCAGATACTCGGAAAAAAGCTCTGCCGCCTCTGCATAATGCTGTTGGTACTCTATGCAAACCGCCCGGTCGAACCAGGCCGTTTTCCCGGTAATGGAGCCATCGAGCTTTGCAAGGGGCTCGAGCATCTCAAGAGCGGCATCGTACTCTTCTGCTTCGATCAGCTTTTTGGCGTCTCTTACGACTTCCATGCCGTCCATCTCATCGAGCAGCGCCTTGTACTGCGCCTGACCCTCCTCGCTTTCATCCAGCTCCATCAGCGCCTCATAACCCTTTCTCGCCCCTTCATAGTCGGAAAGCCTGAGGCGGCACTCGGTGCTGTATTTCAGGATATCATACTGAAGCTCGGATACCTCGCCCTTCGAGGCATCGAGAGAAGCCTGAAACTTTTCCAGCGCAGCTTCATAGTCTCCCTTTTCAAAAAGCTCCACACCCTCATCTCTTAGGGTAAAGCGCTCCGGATCCGCCGTGCAGGCGCAAAGCGTGAGAGCTGCCGCAGCAATCAGGAACGATACTCTGATCTGTTTTTTCATTTTAAAGAATTTCATAGTTTACAGACACCCTGATGATAAATGACAGATAGTTTCCGGCTCAAATCTCTTAGAGAGCTTTTGTCATGCAGCTGAACCGGCTGATATGGCTTACTGCTTTCCGGTCGATCCGAAGCCGCCGCGGGCAGCATTGCCGAGCGTTTCGACTTCCTCAAAACAGATCCTCGGCTGGTGCTCGATGATCCGAAACTGGCAGACGCGGTCATTGACATGGACCACCGTATCCCTGACAGCATACACCGGCATCCGAATCACATCGTCATCCCCGCAGTAGGTCTCATCGATCACGCCGATGGCATTGGTCTGGATCAGCCCGTAATTTTTAAACAGGGAGGAGCGGGCAGCCGTGATCATCTCGTAGCCCTCCGGCAGCTGTACAGAGATCCCCAGATCGATCAGCGCAAAATCACCGGCTGACAGATGGTACTCTTTTGCGGACCTTAAATCGATCCAGTCCGACTTTCCATCAATAAAGCATAGTTTTTCGATTTTATCAGAATGATATTTGACCTTAATTGTCTTCTCCATGGCTTTCTGCTCCGTCTTCCGGTCCGAGCTGCTCCGTCACCTCATGCTCCACTTCATCCTCGATCCTGGACTCCATGGCCGGTCCCACCTGCGGCATCGCAGCGGTGTTCTCCACGCCGAAGCGCCGGTAGAACTCATCCGTCGGCTTTAAAAGGATCGGCTTACCCGGGGCATTGAGCCTTCCGGCCTCCTCGATCAGTCCGTATTCGATCAGCTTGTTGACCGCAAAGTCGGACTTTACGCCGCGGATCTTTTCGATCTCCACACGGGTCGCGGGATTCCTGTTGGCGATGATCGCCAGGGTCTCAAGCATCACCTCACTAAGCACGGGCCGCTTCGGATGCGACACGACCCGGACAAGGTGCTCAAAATACTTCGGGCTCGTACACATCTGGTACTTGCCGTCGACCTCGCGGATCAGGAGTGCCCCGTCCCTTTCGGAATACTTCCTCTTGAGGGCCTCCACGGCGTCCTTTGCGGCAGCCATGCCAAGGTCTGTCGCCCGCGCAAGCTCCGAGACCTCCACAGCCCGGGGAAGCGCGAACAGCACCGCCTCCATGATACGTTCGGTTTCAGCATTTGCCTCGTCATCCATCGGAAAGATGGAGAGCTGGCCTTCTTTTTTCTCGTAAAATTCCATCGTCAAATCCTTTTCTGCGTTACTCATCCACCAGGTCGCTTAAGTCGATGTTTTCAAGGTCGGCGTTTTCACTTACTTCCACATCGAGATCCTGATCAAAGGATTCCTGCTCGACAGTGACCTTTCCCATCCTCATAAGTTCGAGCACCGCGAGGAAGGAAACGACCACCTCGGTCTTTCCCGCACCGGAGTCAAGCATCTCGCGGAAGGAGAAACGCCGGTGCGTGCTGGCGTAATTCACCATGGTGCGGATGCACTTTGCCAGAGAGACCCGTTCTCTTCTGATCGTGCCGAAATTCTCGTGAGCCGTATTTTTCGCATCCCGCATTCTGGCAAGGACCTTGGAATAGACATCCCTGAGGACTTCCGCCGTAACACCCTTCAGAAGCTTGTCCAGATCCACCGGCGGCACGTAGGACTTAAGCTCC
>Ga0256404_1004967_pt1 | contig 24236 bp, 21 predicted proteins | sample RumenRJG_01DNA_FD_185990 | JGI IMG/M metagenome (GOLD analysis project Ga0256404, IMG submission 185990) | Bovine rumen microbial communities from Lethbridge, Alberta, Canada - RJG_01 | ecosystem: Host-associated > Mammals > Digestive system > Stomach > Rumen | place: Canada: Alberta | collected... | reverse complement strand
ACCCTAAATACGCTATTTCCGTACCAGATACTCAGGAATGTCCACCAATCTCGGCTCATCCTTATTTTGAGGAACTATGAAAAACCTTGTAAATTCAAGCAAAAAGTGCTTGACAATATAGGGAGGTAAAATTGAAACTAGTTTCACTTGAAAAAGAACTGGCTGGGAATGAATATCCGGGCCGCGGAATAGTAGTTGGAAAATCAGCCGATGGAAAATATGCGGTGACGGCTTATTTCATCATGGGGCGTTCCTCGAATTCGAGAAACCGTATCTTCGTGGAATCCGAGGATGAAGGTATCAGGACTGAGGCCTTCGACCCGAGCAAGCTCGAGGATCCGTCGCTTATCATCTACGCCCCGGTAAGGGTGACTGGAAATGATACGATCGTGACTAATGGTGACCAGACTGATACTGTATTCGAAGGTCTTAACAAGGGACTGACATTCGAACAGTCACTCAGGAGCTGTGAATTCGAGCCTGATGAGCCAAACTACACTCCACGTATTTCAGCAGATCTTCATATCGAGAATGGCGAATACTCGTATCAGATGTCCATCCTTAAGAGTGATCTGATGGATCCGTCATGCACGGACAGATACACATTCTCTTATGATAAGCCAAAGGCTGGTGAGGGTCGTTTCATTCATACATACATGGGTGATGGCAACCCATTACCTTCATATGAAGGTGAGCCGACACCTGTAGAGATCCGTGGCGATATTGATGAGTTTACAGATCTTGTATGGAACAATCTGAATGAAGACAATAAAGTGTCTCTGTTTGTACGTTTCATTGATATAGAAACGAAGAGATATGAGATGCGTATAGTTAATAAAAATAAATAAGAAAGGTTTATCATGAAAGAATATCAGTTAAAATACGGCTGTAACCCGAATCAGAAGCCATCACGAATCTACATGGAAGATGGCTCAGACCTTCCTGTAACTGTGCTTAATGGCAGACCGGGATATATCAATTTTCTTGATGCCCTGAATGGCTGGCAGCTTGTATCAGAGATGAAGAAGGCTACAGGACTTGCAAGCGCTACTTCATTCAAGCATGTATCGCCTGCCGGAGCTGCTACAGGACTTCCGCTCTCCGATGTCGAGAGAAAGATATACTGGGTCGATGACATGGATATGGATTTCTCTCCACTTGCAAATGCTTATGCAAGAGCGAGAGGCGCTGACCGTATGTCTTCATTCGGGGATTTCATTGCACTTTCAGATGTCTGTGATGTTCCTACTGCAAAGATCATCAAGCGTGAGGTATCAGATGGTGTGATCGCGCCGGGATATGAGCCTGAAGCTCTTGAGATCCTCAAGAAAAAGAAAAAGGGCAACTATAATGTGATCCAGATTGATGAGAATTATGTGCCTGCTGCCATCGAGAAGAAGCAGGTATTCGGCGTGACCTTCGAGCAGGGAAGAAACGAGCTTCATATCGGACCTGATTTCTTCGACAATATCGTGACGAAGAATAAGGATCTTCCTGATTCTGCTAAGAGAGACCTTGCAATCTCGATGATCACTCTTAAGTACACACAGAGTAATTCAGTCTGCTACGTAAAGAATGGTCAGGCTATAGGTATCGGAGCAGGACAGCAGTCACGTATCCACTGCACCAGACTTGCAGGAAGTAAGGCAGATAACTGGTGGCTTCGCCAGTGCCCGAAGGTTCTTGAGCTTCCTTTCAAGGACGATGTGCACAGAGCTGACAGGGACAATGCAATCGACCTCTACATCGGAGATGAGTATGAGGATCTGCTCGCAGAAGGTTCGTGGCAGAATGTGTTCACTAAGAAGCCTGATGTGTTTACGAAGGAAGAGAAGAGAGCATGGCTCAACAAGAATACGGACGTGACTCTTGGATCGGATGCATTCTTCCCATTCGGAGACAATATCGAGAGAGCCCACAAGAGCGGTGTGAAATATGTAGCTGAGCCGGGCGGCTCGATCCGTGATGACAATGTCATTGATGTCTGCAATAAGTATGATATGGTGATGTCATTTACAGGAATCAGACTGTTCCATCATTGATATGAAACAAAGGGATATATGAAAACAGGCAAAAATTTTTTGAAGAGAACTCTCAGTATTCTGCTTGCTGCAGTTTTTGTCCTTACACTTATGCCAGAAACGTCATATACGGCGCAGGCGGCAAAAAAAGTGTCAAAGAAGGATACATCAGTTATTGTGATGTATCCTAAGGACACTTATGCACTGAAAGGAAAGAAAGGCAGCAAATACAGCAGCAATAAAAAAGGCGTAGCTGAGGTTTCGCCTAAAGGCGTCATTACCGCAAAAAAGAAGGGTAAGGCACAGATCACAGTTTCCTATAAAGGAAAGAAGACAAAGAAAACTATCGATGTACGAAAAGTACCTTCAGTGACACGGGAAGACTGGATCACTGCACTCGTAAGTGCAGACACTGAGCTTGATGTAGCAGAAACAGAGAGCACAGTATATGCTGACACCAGGAGTACCTCATTTGAAAAGTATGTCAATACCGCATATGGATATGGCGCATTACCAAAGACAAAGGATAAAAATTTTCACCCATACAAGCCAGCGACCAGAGAGTTCGTGGCATACACACTTGTACATGCACTTGGATTTGAGCTGTCAAATAAATCAGGGTTAAGTAGTGCAGATAATAATAAATTGAAATATGCCGCAGAGGATGGCTACATAGTTGATCACAGGATTATTAAGCTTAAGAAGAAAAGCTTCAGACCTGATGATCCTCTTACTTCACCAGAGAAGGAAAAAGCGCTTTTGTTTGTTAAGAAATGTTTGGCTCGTACAAAGATAGATCCTGATCACAAGAATGAAATTGAATTCAGCAGGAATATTAATGAAACACTGGTACAGACAAAAATTTCTTCTTCTGTAAAAAAAACCGGAAAGACGATGAAAGCTGTCATCAATTCCGATGATAAGAAGTTCAGGAATTTAAAGAAGGGGCAGATACTTCTTGTTCCAACAAAGAATAAAGATGAGGCAAAAGCCGTTAAGGTGTCATCAGTGATTTTATCAAAAGGCAGGACAATAGTCAGTGGTACTGTTCCTGAAATGGATGAAATGTACGATGATATTGATGTTCAGTATTCAGGCGAGCTGAGAAATGGCAGAACGGACAGAATAAATACTCATCTGACACAACAGGAATACAGGACCATGGTAAAGGCTGGTCTTGGAGATTACTGTACAAAAAATGAGGATGGAAGCTACAGAATTGACAAGAAACTGGTACATATACTGAATGCTGAAAATAGAGACAATAATGGTTCGTTGGGTAAAGAACCTCTTGAACTCGGGGTTAATGTTTCTGTGGCCAAGCCGGATATTCAGTTAATAGTGAAGAAGTCACTTTTATCAGGATGGGAACGTTTATACTTTGCAGTGACAAATAAGGTGGGTTTTGGTGTTGAATACTCCAAAGATAATGATGAATCTGACAGTGAAGATGAAAATAAGAAATGGTCTGTCAAACTTGCAGATGAATTTTTTTCTATTCCGGGGACACCTCTAAGTGTAAAGCTTGAAGAAAAAATTGGTCTTTCGGTTGAAGGTGAAATAGGTGTATATTTTGATATGTCGAGCACCCAGGGAATAGATTATACAAAAAATGATATTCCAAGGATAGTAAAAGATTTCAAGTTTGTACCTGGCTCGCAATATGAAGACAACAAATTCATAGATGGTGATTTTTCATATTACCCATCGGCTCAGTTAGGCGTAGATCTGATCATTGGCAATGAGCTGACAGATGATGGAATTGAGTATGTTGGAAAACATATCAAAATCAGTATAATGAATTTAAAACCAGATGATATAATAGGATTTACCGCATCTATTGGACCTAAGGTAGAGCTTGAAGCCATCATACGCAATAATAGAAAAAAATTTGACAGGGACAGGTCGAAGTTCTGCCTTGATTTCAGCAGTTCTATACATCTGGAAGTTGATATCAACAGAGAATCAGTTGTAGGTGCTATTATCAATGTAATTCCAAAGGTTCCAGATCCTCTGTATGAACACGATCTGAACATAGGCGATGAGCCGTTTGGAGAGTTCTGTCATCTGGAATATGGTAAAGACGGATGGAAGTGGGTAGATAATTGTACCTGGGAAGATGCGGATGAACCAAAGCCAATAGTGCCAGGAACTTATACTGAAATGGATTTTCCTTATCAGGACTGGAAGAATGCCGGTGACTGGTCACAACATGTAAAAGAGACGGATTCATTCAGGGCAAAAGCAAATGGAAAAGCGAAAGCTATTTTTGCTGTGCCGTCTGAAAATGTCGGCCATCTGTCATTTGATATGTATATCGTTGATAATACGACTGACAGGGATATCAGGAGTTATTATCCGGGACAGGGCGCATTGCAGATTGATGAATCCATTGGTAAATATGCATATACAAAAAAAGGAGATACTGAAATGGTATCTGTTGATACATCAGAACAGATGTCTTATTATTCGACAGATGAATTTCCTGTAGAAAAAGGACATTACTATTCGATCAGAGTTCACAACTACACAAACCAAAGACCGTTTAAAGCAGAGGTAACGCTTGAGTTTGTAAAATGAAATCAGCTGCAGGGCACCGGAGTTTCTCTCCGGTGCTTTTATTTTTGCATTGACCTGCGCACATATCCATGATATAATCAAAATATAACCGAAATGTATCCAAATGAGTCTATGGAGGTGACCGTTATGTACGATATATCCCAGATGCGACAGCTGAAGATCAGGACCGGGCTTTCATATAAGGAGATTGCTGACAGGTCGGGGGTGCCGCTTGGCACAGTGCAGAAGGTGTTCATGGGTGTGACGACGAATCCCCGTAAGGGCACTATCGAGAAGCTGAATACTGCCTTTACCGGTGATCTGCCTGGAATGGAGATGAGGTCGGTACTTGATGATGGTAGTGGGACCTATAAGCCTGTGCCATATACTATGTTCCGGGAGGGACAGTCACGTATTTTTCTCAGAGATGCTGCGAGGGCATACAATGATTTTGATCATGTGGATATCGATCCTGAGAATCTTGACAGGCAGGGGACATATACGATGGAGGATGTAGATTCACTGCCGGATTCAGTGAAGGCAGAGCTTGTTGATGGTTATATTTATATCAAGGATTCGGCCAGATATGAGCATCAGATAGTTGCGTCGAAACTTGATCATTATTTTGAGGCTTTTATCGAAGTGAATAATGGCGACTGTATGGTCACACAGGATGCCAGAGTGAAGATCAATAATGATGAGAATACTTTATTTTATCCGGATGTGAGCATTGTATGCGACCCTTCGATTATAAGGAAAGGAAATGTATATGGGGCACCTGATCTGATCGTCGAGATTCTGTCTGATTCCACGAAGGACAGGGACTGGGGCATCAAGAAGACGATGTACATTGAAGCCGGAGTTAAGGAATACTGGATCATCAATATCACAAGCAGGCAGATCATTATTTTTGAAAATACATTTGATGGCGATTTCAGGGTGAAGGTGTACGGCTTCGATGATACGATTCCTGTCGGGATATATGATGGGAAGCTCAGGATTGATTTCAGCAGGATTGCAGAAGTCGTTGACAGAATAATGGATAAGGACTGACAGCCATGAAGATTACAATAGCCTGCGTCGGCAGGGTGAAGGAGAAGTTCTTCCGTGACGCAATAGCTGAATACAGCAAACGCCTTTCGCGTTATGCGAAGCTTGATATTGTCGAGGTGAAGGATGAGAAGACACCTGAGAATGCATCTGATGCAGAAGAGAGAAAGATAAAGGAGACAGAAGGGAAGCGGCTTCTTGAGAAGATACCGGACTGTGCATATGTCATTGCCCTTGCAATCCAGGGAGAGATGCTGACATCAGAGAAACTTGCGGCCAGGATTGAGAGACTGGGCCTTTGGGGAAAGAGCCATATAGTATTTGTGATCGGCGGTTCCCTAGGGCTGTCAGATGAGGTGATGAAGAGAGCGGACTATGCACTGTCTTTCTCAAGGATGACCTTCCCCCACCAACTGATGAGAGTGATACTCTTAGAGCAGATCTACAGGTCGTACCGGATCATAAGTCATGAGCCGTACCATAAGTGAACCTCTGGTAAGCGATTGTTCTCAGAATAAAAATGCGTTACAATAGCACCCATGACCACAGAAGAAAAGTATAACAGTTTAAAAGATTACCTTCGTTCACTTGGCTCGGTGGCTGTCGCCTTTTCAGGCGGAGTGGACTCTACATTTTTACTCAGGACCGCACATGATGTACTTGGAGACAGGTGCATTGCTGTGACAGCGAGGTCCGCTTCTTTCCCGATGAGGGAACTGCATGAGGCAGAGAATTTCTGTAAGAAGGAGGGCATCATACATTTCGAGGTGGATTCTGAGGAACTGAAGATTCCGGGATTTACTCACAACCCGCCGAACAGATGCTATCTGTGCAAGCATGAGCTTTTTACAGAGATTCTTGAGCTCGCAAAGGAGAATGGAATCGAAGCTGTCGCCGAGGGCTCCAATATGGATGACAACGGTGATTACAGACCGGGACTTCAGGCGGTGGCCGAGCTTGGAATCAGGAGCCCACTTAGACATACAGAATTGTATAAGAATGAGATAAGAGAACTGTCGAAGGAGCTTGGCCTTCCTACCTGGAACAAGCAGAGCTTCGCGTGTCTGTCATCGCGATTCGTATATGGCGAGGAGATTACTGTTCCGAAGCTTTCAATGATTGAGAAGGCAGAGCAGCTCCTTCTTGATCTCGGATTTCATCAGGTGAGGGTCAGAATTCATGGAGATAATCTGGCAAGGATTGAGGTCGATGAGAATGACCTGGACAAGGTTTTGAAATACAGGAGAAAGATCACAGATGACTTCAGGTCATATGGATTCACCTATGTGACAATGGATCTGACCGGTTACAGGACCGGCAGCATGAATGAGACGATGCCCCAGATGAATCTGAAAGGGAGAACGTATAATGGCAGCCGTTAAGGAAAAGATATGCGGCATGGCAGCCGCAGAAGGACAGGTGACTGAGACAGATGCACTGTCACAGGCTGACAGCAGAAACAGGCAGATAGTAAAGACAAGTATTGTTGGAATCCTGGCGAATGTATTTCTTGCAGTATTTAAGGCTGTAATTGGTATGATATCAGGATCTATCGCAATCACCCTTGATGCGGTGAATAATCTTTCAGATGCAGCAAGCTCAGTCATCACGATCGTAGGAACAAAGCTGGCCGGTAAGCCTGCGGACAAGAAGCATCCATTCGGCTATGGACGAATAGAATACCTGAGTGCAATGATCATTTCAGTCATCGTTCTATATGCAGGTGTCACCTCGCTTAAGGAATCAGTCACGAAGATCATTCATCCTGAGGCAGCAAATTACACGACTATTGCTCTTGTGATAGTGGCGGCAGCAGTTCTTGTAAAGATTCTTCTCGGCAGATATGTGGAAAGCATGGGCCATAGGGTGAATTCTGACTCGCTGGTAGCTTCAGGAAAGGATGCTACTCTTGACTCAATTATTTCAGCATCTACCCTTGTAGCAGCAGTCATCTATATCATTACAAACGTATCTCTTGAGTCGTGGCTTGCTGCCATTATTTCAGTTGTCATCATCAAGTCGGGTATCGATATGCTGCGTGAGACGATTTCAGAAATCCTTGGTGAGCGTGCAGACAAGGATCTCGCGAGAGATATTAAGAAGACCGTCATGAAGTATCCGGGAGTGAGTGGAGTATATGACCTGGTGCTCAATAACTATGGCCCGGACGCATATAATGGCTCACTTCATATCGAGGTACCTGACACATATTCAGCATCTCAGATAGATGAGCTTACGAGAAAAATAACAGTAGGTGTATATCTGAAGCATCATGTGATCCTCACGGCAATCAGCGTGTATTCACTGAATACGAAGGACCCGCATATAGTAGAGGTCAGGAATAATATTCAGTCAATTGCGAATAAGGATCCGTACATTCTTCAGATGCACGGCTTCTACCTGAATGAAGAAGAGAAAACAATACGCTTCGATCTCGTGGTTAGCTTCGATGCACCTGACAGGAATATCGCGTTTCAAAATGTGATTGACAGGATAAAAGAAGCGTATCCGGGATATCAGATCAATGCAGTAATGGATACTGACTTTGCGGAAAGCTGACGCCGTGGATCACGCGAATGCAAAGCGGAATATGACAGAAGCATTATTTATAATTGTTTACATACCATAAAGCATCAAAAAATTTAATTAAAAAGACTGGTTAAAAAATATGTAAAGATGCGGCTGAAAATATATCATAAATCTGATATTTTTGGTATGAAGAATAGTATATTTTCTGATTCAGAAATAGGATAATAGCATTAGTAAGTTAAAATGATATATGAAAGGAATCAGGAAATATGAGATACGGATCATTTGATGAAAAGAACAGGGAGTATGTGATAGACAGACCGGACACACCCAAGCCCTGGGCGAACTACCTCGGATCACCGGAGTACGGTGCCATCATATCGAATAACGCAGGTGGATACTCTTTCGTAAAGAGCGGTGCAAACGGCAGGATCATCAGATATATTTTCAATGGGCAGGACAAGCCTGGCAGATATATCTACATCAGGGACAATGAGAGCAGGGACTACTGGTCAGCATCATGGCAGCCAGTGGGCAAGGATCTGAGTGAGTATAAGAGCATCTGCCGTCACGGACCTGGCTACACAGTATTCGAATCAGACTACAGCGGGATTCATTCGGAGGCCCTGTACTATGTCCCAGAGGGCAAGGCTTACGAGGTATGGAGACTTAAGGTAAAGAATACTTCAGATGCCACGAGAAAGCTTACCCTGACAGGCTACGCAGAATTCACGAATCATGATAATTACGAGCAGGACAGCGTAAATCTCCAGTATTCACAGTTCATCACGAGCACTGAGTTCAGAGACAACCGGGTGATGCAGAAGCTTCATGGCAATCTTGATGCCGAGACAGCAAAGGGTGATGAGGTAGACGGCAAGCTGGTTACAGAGAGATTCTTCGGACTTGCAGGTGGAGAAGTATCCTCATACAGTGGAGACAGGGATTCGTTCATAGGCAATTACCACGGATACAATAATCCGGTAGGTGTTGAGAACGGCGACCTTGGCAATGCTGATGCATACAATGGCTATTGCTGCGGAGCAGTTTCTACAGTAGTAGAATTAAAGCCGGGCGAGGAGAAGACAGTAGCCTTCATCCTGGGTGAGCATGATGATAAGGCTGCAGCGGATATAATCGCTTCTTACAGGGATGCTTGTGCTGTTATTGATAAGGAATGGAATGAGATAAAGACAATCTGGGGTGACAGGCTCAGGGCCTTCCAGGTGAAGACTCCTTCAGAGGAGTTCAATACGATGATAAATACCTGGAACGCATACAACTGCTACATGACCTGCATCTGGTCACGTGCAGCGTCATTCGTATATTGCGGACTCAGAAATGGTTACGGCTACAGAGATACGGTACAGGATATCCAGGGAATCATTCATCTGAATCCTGAGCTTGCTCTTGAGAAGATCCGCTTCATGCTGACTGCTCAGGTAGATAACGGTGGCGGACTTCCTCTCGTGAAGTTCACTCACAATCCGGGACATGAGGATACACCTGATGACCAGTCATACGTGCAGGAGACAGGACATCCGGCATACAGGGCAGATGATGCACTCTGGCTTTTTCCGACTATTTATAAGTATATTGCAGAGACGGGAAATGTCGATTTCCTGAAGGAGGTACTTCCTTTTGCAAATAAGGACGGAGCAACCGTTTACGAGCATCTGAAGAGAGCCATAGACTTCTCGCTGAATCATCTGGGAAAGCATGGACTTCCGGCAGGACTCTATGCAGACTGGAATGACTGCCTGAGACTCGGAGCAGACGGAGAGTCGGCATTCGTTGCACTCCAGTTCTATTATGCACTCGGAATCCTGAAGGTATTCGCGGCATACGAGAATGATACAGCGTATGTGGATTTCCTGGGAGAAAAGGAGGATGAGTACAGACAGAAGATAAATGACCTGCTCTGGGATGAGGACAGATTTATCAGAGGATATACAGAGAAGGGTGAAACTGTCGGAAACAGGGATGCCGTGGAAGCATCAATGTGGCTCAATCCACAATCATGGTCTGTGATCAGTGGTCTGGCAACAGATGATCAGGCAGAGAAGGCTCTCACGAATGTTCATGAGAAGCTTGATACCCCGTATGGTGTCATCCTTATGGATCCGCCTTATCATGAGCATGCCTTTGATGGAGCACTTGCAGTCATTTACAATAAGGGAACAAAGGAGAACTCAGGAGTGTTCTCCCAGACTCAGGGCTGGCTGATCCTTGCAGAGGCACTCCGTGGACATGGTGACAGGGCATTCAGGTACTGGTATGAAAATGCACCATCAGCACAGAATGATAAGTCAGAGATCAGAAAGCTCGAGCCATACTGCTATGGTCAGTTCACCGAAGGAAAGGCTTCTCCTCATGCAGGAGAAAGCCATGTACACTGGCTCACGGGTACAGCTTCTACAATGATGGTCGGATGTGTCGAGGGAATCCTTGGTATCAGACCTGACATCGGTGGAATCAGAATCGCTCCATCTGTTCCGAGGGACTGGGATCATTTCGAGATCGACAAGGACTTCCGTGGAAAGCATCTGCATATCACAGTAGAGAATCCGAACCATGCAGAGTCAGGATATAAGGAGCTGACGCTCAATGGAAGGTCACACGAGGGTAATTACATCGATGCAGCACTTCTCGCAGATGGAAATAATGAGATAGTTCTTCAGATGTCATAACCATGACTGGGAATCATCGACATTCCACTCTGATATGCCATATTTCTCACGGTATTTGAGCGGAGTGGTGCCGATGACCTTCCTGAAGGCCTGGATGAAATGGCTCTGTGACGAAAATGACAGGCGGTTTGCTATATCGACCATTGAATACGGACTGTACTTCAGCAGATTGGCAGCTGTTTCGATTTTTTTCTGGCGGACGTATTCGCTTACCGATACACCGACTTCCTTCCTGAATAGTCGTGACAGATATCCGGTAGATATCCCTGCATTATCTGCCACCTCTTCAACAGATATGGGGTCGTTACGATGGATGTAGATATAGTTCAGTGCATTCTGAATAGGCTTTGATACACGAAGGCTGTCATTAGTCATTCGCATCTTCGTAGCGAAGTCAATGACCATCGTATCATGAAGCTGTTCGACCTCGGAGGTGGTCGTAAGGTTATCGAGCTGCTGGATATAGTAGTCACTCAGGCGGAAGCCCTGCTCCTCGATCATTCCGGAACTGATGCAGGCGCGGGATATAAGGGCACAGGTGATCACAAAGTGATACTTTAGATTCAGGACCGGATCATGAGACAGCTGACCAACACCTTCAGGTTCTGAGAACCTGCGGGCCTCGCAGTTCTTTTTCACGGCCTCGATATTGCCATGAGATACGGCTTCAAGAAAAGCAGACTCTTCGGATGCAGCGCGATGCTTTTCTTCATCATTATCCTGTTTTATTTCGAAGTGCTCAAATTTTTTTCCCATATATAGATTATAGCATAATAGGAGGAAATCAACTATGGACGGAATACATTTTACAGATCAGGATGGTACCTTTGAACTTGAGAGACCGGAGGACTATAGCTATCTGTATTTCCCACTGGCTGGGGAAAAGGGCCTGAAGAGCAGTATGGCTCCGAATCTCGGTGGTGATTCGAAGCTTGATCAGACTTCGTTTCTGCTGGAGCCGGTGAGCTCTGAGAACCTGCACAACAACAGAAGCACCAGGAATTTCTGGGTGAAGCCTGACAATGGGCAGGCCTGGTCGGCGGCCGGAAGCTCTGCAGAAGCAGAAAATGACAGGTTTACTGAGGCTCAGGATGATTCTAAGATCACGGCAGGCTTCATGTGGCAGACTATGGAGCGTTCCTCGAGGAAGTATGGGCTGAAGTCTCAGATCACCTCCTTTGTGCCGGATGATCTGAATGCTGAGGTCATGTATGTGAAAATAAAGAATACCTCAGATGGTCCTGTTGATTTTACTCCTGTAGCAGCAGTTCCGATATATGGAAGAAGCGCTGATAATATCCGTGATCACAGAAATGTGACTTCGATGCTTCACAGGATCAGTACTGAGGAGTATGGCGTAGTCGTGACACCTACGATGTCATTTGATGAGAGAGGACACAAGAAGAATCATACATCATATTTTGTCGCCGGAGTCACTGGTGATGGAAAGGCACCGACAGAGTTTTTCCCGACAGTAGATATCTACCTGGGAGAGGGCGGAACCTATACTCATCCAGGAGCAATATACAGAGATCTGCAGGGTGTGGTGTCCGGTCAGGACTTTGCCGGAAAGGAAGCAGTTGGCGCATTTGCATTTGAAAGGGTGACCCTTGCACCGGGAGAAGAAACAGACTATACTATTCTCCTCGGAATTACCCCGGAGGGAGAGGACCTTGCGCCGCTTATCGACAGATTCAGCAATGGCATGAAGACAAGAGTCGAGCTTCAGCTGGTGCAGGACTACTGGAAGAAGAAGGTGAATATAGGCTATCACACGGGTGATAAATCCTTTGATGAGCTCATGAAATGGGTGACATTCCAGCCGTTTCTGAGGAGAATCTTCGGATGCTCGTTTCTTCCTCATCATGATTATGGAAGAGGTGGAAGAGGCTGGAGAGACCTGTGGCAGGATTCCCTGTCGCTTCTGATGATGAATCCGAAGGAGGTACGGGATGATCTGGTAAGCTATTTCGGAGGCGTCCGCATTGATGGAACCAATGCTACTATCATAGGAGACAATCCTGGCGAGTTCAAGGCAGACCGTAACGGAATCGCCCGTGTGTGGATGGATCATGGCATGTGGCCCTTCCTTACAATCGAGCTGTATCTGAATCAGACCGGTGACTTCTCTATTCTTAGTGAAAAGGTTCCGTATTTCCAGGATCGTGAGATTTTCCGCGGAACAGAGAAGGATAATGAATGGAAGGAAGAGAACGGAACCCTGCTTGTGGATAAGCATGGAAATATCGTTGAAGGCACAGTGCTTGAGCACATCCTGATCGAGAATCTGACTGCCTTCTATGAAGTGGGTCAGCACAATATCATTCGTCTGCGTGGAGCAGACTGGAATGATGCGCTGGACATGGCAGATGAGAATGGTGAGAGTGTTGCATTTACCTTTGCATACGCAGGCAATCTAAAGCGACTGTCGAAGCTTTGCAGATATCTGTCAGAAAAGGAAGGCATCTATACAATTTCGATACCACGGGCACTCACTACACTTCTTGATACAGGAGCAGAGAAGTATGAGTCTGTTGAGAGCAAGACAGGTATTCTTAAGACATATCTGTCGTATGTACAGCCGTATATAAGCGATGAGAGGACTGATGTGTCTCTTGATCATCTTGCTTGTAGCCTTGAAGAAAAGGCTGACTGGCTTATGAATTTCCTGAGAAGGCAGGAGTGGATAAGGACGGATTCAGACTCATGGTTCAACAGCTACTATGATAATTCAGGCCGTCGTGTCGAGGGTGTGCAGGAGGATGGAAGCGTCAGGATGATGCTTACAGGACAGGTATTTGCGATAATGAGCGGTACTGCAAGTGATGAGCAGGTAGCTGACATTGTAAGGGCTTGTGATGACTATCTGTATAGAAAAGAGATCGGCGGATACCGCCTGAATACAGACTTCCATGAGCTTAAGATGGATCTGGGCAGGATGTTCGGATTCGCCTATGGAGAAAAAGAGAACGGAGCCGTTTTCTCACACATGACTGTTATGTTTGCAAATGCACTCTATGGCAGAGGTTTTGCTAAGGAAGGCTGGAAGGCAATAAAGACTCTTACAGATGCTGCCATGAACTTTGAGAAGAGCCGCATCTATCCGGGAGTTCCAGAATACTTCAGCTCTGATGGCAGAGGAATGTACAATTACCTGACCGGCGCTGCCAGCTGGCTTATGATGACTGTTGTGCAGGAGATGTATGGTATAAAGGGTGTGGCAGGAGATCTGGTCATCACTCCGAGACTCTGTGCAGACCAGTTCGATGCTGACGGAGCAGCAGAGATCTCCCTTCCATTTGCAGGGAGCCGTATCAATGTGATCATAGAGAATCCTGGGAAAAAGGATGCAGGAAGCTATCAGATCAGCGGTGCTTTTCTCAATGGTAATGAGCTTTTGCATGATAGTGACTCAGTGTCTATAAGCAGAGCACTTATAGAGAATAAGGATAAGGTAGCGGATATCAGAATTATGCTGGGGTGATATCTGGCTCATGGCAGCCCTACCAGAGGCCTATGACCAGCTGACGAAAGGTAAGAATGAAATTTGTAATTCAGGTTGTAAAAGACGCACAGGTAATCTCTGATGGAGAGCTTACCGGGAAAATCGGCCGTGGGTATGCGGTTCTTATCGGAATAGGAAAAGATGACACAGAGGATATTGCCGACAGGATGGTCGACAAGATGCTCAAGCTTCGCATAAATGCTGATGAAAATGGTAAGACGAATCTGTCTCTAAAGGATGTGGAAGGTAGCCTGCTTCTGGTTTCACAGTTCACGCTATATGCTGATACGAGGCATGGCAACCGCCCGAATTTTCTTCAGGCGGCTGATCCGTCAATAGCTGTGCCTCTGTATGAGCGGATCATCGGTCGTTGCAGAGGTGCCGGGTATAATGTCCAGACAGGCGTGTTTGGTGCTGATATGCAGCTTACCCTCACAAATGACGGACCATTTACTATAGTACTGGATTCAGCAGATACCAGGGACCTGCCGTAAATGAATTGTGCATGTCTGTATCCAGGGAATACTGATTTGTCTTATCAGATTAACAGACTCTCTGTCTGGCAGGGTGATATCACGACTCTTATCCTCTTCTCATTTTTACAATAATGATATAGTCGACCGTGGTACTATACGAGACATAGAAGAAAAGCAAAGGCGCTTGCACCGTAGTGGTGCGAGCGCTTTTTTGCATAGTCAGGAGGCAGATATGTACCCGGAAGTTGATTTTTTATATCTGAATGAAGATGACATGATAAAGTCCGGTGTCACTGATATGAAGCAGTGCATCGAGACAATGGAAGAGATGCTGAAGCTCATGAAGGTCGGTGATTACCGCATGGGTGGTGCAAACGGCAACTCACATGGCTGTATGGTGAGCTTCCCGACAAACCCGAAGTTTCCTGAGATGCCCAAGGACGGACCAGACAGAAGGTTCATGGCGATGCCTGCATACCTCGGCGGTGAGTTCGATATGGCAGGAGTGAAGTGGTACGGAAGCAATGCCGAGAACAGGAAGAAGGGACTCCCGAGGTCAATCCTTATGCTGACACTTAATGACAAGGATACCGGAGCACCGGTCGCATATATGTCAGCAAATATCCTCTCAGCTTTCAGGACAGGAGCCGTTCCGGGAGTCGGGTTCAAATATTTAGCACCTGATGATGCAAAGCAGGCAGCTATAATCGGACCAGGAGTCATGAGCAAGACCGCATTCCATGCAATGATGACAGTCCGCCCTACAATAGATACCGTAAAGATCAAGGGACGTGGACAGAAGAACCTGAATAAGTTCATTGATTTCGTCAAGGAAAAATTCCCAACAGTAAAAAATATCGAAGCAGTTGATTCCATTGAGGATGCCGTCAGGGGCAGCGATATCGTATATTCTGCCACGAATTCCCCGACAGGTGACCCTTCGGCATATCCTTATATCGCAGAAGACTGGATCAAGAAGGGTGCGCTCATCTGCACGACAGCAGCACTCCGGTTTGATGATGATTTCCTGATCGATCGTGCTCGTTCTGTGACAGACAATATCCATCTGTATGAAGCATGGGAAGAGGAGTTCGCACCTGATGCATACAACACGATTCCGATTCCAGGAGTGAAGGCAATGGAATTAGTAGCAGCAGGAAAGCTGGATGAGAAGAAGATCGTAGACCTGCCTGATATCCTGATGGGCGATGAGCCTGTTCATGAAGATCCGGATGAGATAACGGTATATTCTGTAGGTGGAATGCCAATAGAGGACGTGGCATGGGGCACGGTCATATACAGGAATGCACTGAAGAAAGGCATTGGAACGAAGCTCAATCTCTGGAATGAGCCAAAGCTGGCATAGTTTTAGAATTGAAAAAAGTCAGAGCAGCACGAAACGATCGGTATAGGCAGAACGTAATATCAGTTTTCTGTATTTGCCGGGAGCCATCAATGCGTATTTGCTGAATGCATGAGTGAAATGAGCCTGATCGGTATATCCATGATCTATGGCCACATCGGCAAGGCTCTTCGATGAATCCTTGTCGAGCTCATTGATCGTGCTCTGGAAGCAGACAATCTGAGCATAGGTCTTAGGAGAAATTCCGACTGAATCCTTGAAGAGGCGGTCAATATACCGTCTCGTATATCCTGAATAGGAAGCTAAGTCCTCGATTGCGATATTGCCGTCGCATTCGAGGATTTTTTTCTGGAGGATATCAAGCACGGTATCCTCATGCTCAGAGCTTATGTCATTATAGTATTTCGTGAAAAAATCGATCCTTGCCCTGAAATCCGGAAGCTCAGCCAGCTTCTCTGGCAGAAACCTGTCACGGCACATGAGCGAAAACTCTATGTTTTCACCGATCAGGTCTGAGAACTTTGTGTCACAGAAGGCAGGCACCCGCCCCGGCTTGAACCGGACACCGAAATAACGATGGTCATTATCGTACCGGATATTTCTTCCTGTAAGCACAGTACCGGCAGCATAAGAGTACAGGTCATTGCCGGTCAGGTCGAAGATCACATCCACCGACACATCAGGAATCGCTATATATGACAGTTCTTTTGGTCTGCATGTATATTCATAGAAGTGTGCAATGTCAGAGCCGTCCATGACTTTCTTATAATACTTATCACTTGATAAGGTAAAAAACGGCTGAACCGGATCTCTCATAATCTATCCTTTCATACATACAAAAGGACGCCTGCTCCGATACGGAACAAGCGCCCTTGCTTTTCTTGAAAAATATGATAATTCCATATTCCGGTTTTGTCAATATTATTGACTACATTTGAGATGTTCAAGAACCGGGATCTGATAACTGATATAGAGTAAAGGCACATTCCACTCATGACCTGCCTGTTTTTCTCACGACAAGAGCATTGGGCAGATATCGCCCGAGCGAGCTGACGCTTGATGGCTTCGTAATCTGCTGCCCCTTGTAGTACATGATTGATGAGCTTCCGCCATCCAGATTGAAGGCCTGATAGGCATTATAGCGCATAAGGATTTTCTCACAGTCTGATACTGTGCATCCGAGTGAATAGCCGACCTGACGGCCATCAATGATGAGCATCATGAAGTCGCCTGATCTGGTCTGGCCGATCGCGGTTCTTGGCTGTATGCCCATTCCGTAAGTGCCATCGACTACATTAGCACCATCTACGATAAGAGCCGGATAGAATTCAAGTCCCCATCTGTAGCTGCTGATATCGGTATTGTAGTAATTGCTGATATACATTCTGCCATCGTTCTTTACGCCGACGAATTTCCAGAAGCTCCGTTCCGGATCACCTGTCTCTTTTCCATCGTGTACACAGGCACCTCTTATCAGGCCTCCGCTGCCATGACCTCCTGCATCGCGGAATGCGCTTGCATTGATCACAACCTCGGCATCGTATCTCTTTGAATAGACACCGGCAGTTTCGCCAATGGTGCCTATACGCGATGATGTCTCTACGCTTACCTGGTCAGTGTTTTTTACTATTGCGAGCTTTCCGACATATCCATCGCCGCTTACACCGATGATTACAGTATTATTCGGTACATCAACAGCCAGGATCTTATCGCCCTCTCTGGTGAGAAGAGGCGCACTGGAACTCAGGTTATCAATCACGATACCGCTATAGCCGCTTTCTGTCAGATATTTGTGTGATGAAAGATATTCATTGAAAGACGATGAGTCAAGCTCAGGGTATTTTTTGAAAAAAGCATTTTTTTCGGTATCATCAGGTGTATCATCGGAACTGTCGGAGGTGGTATTATCCCAGTTGCTTTCAAGCTTCTTCTGTTCAGCCTCTTCTGCATCACGTCTGCTCATTACTTCATCAATTATCGAATGTGGGATGAACATTGTCGCAAGCCACTTGTGCGAATTGGTGGTCATCGCTGTTTCGATATAGATGTCCCGCCATTTTCTGACAAACGGGATCGGGCTGAAGACAAATATCAGATATGAAGCGATCAGACATCCTATGATTATGAGTATAGTGTATTTAAGCTTTCTGTGAGCCTTTTTTCTGTAAGCCATTGCTGTTCTCCGTTTATATAGCAAGTCTATAACCCGTTGCATACAATACCATAATTTAGATGCGTTGTAAACTCTATTTTGTTGATATGCGCTGATGCTTTTGTTGCATACACAACGGAATTTCATCTGGTTTTCTGATAAAATAATTAAGAGTGTCATTTTGAAGCCTCCCAGTTAACCACTAGGATCATCCCCGTATGTGAATTACTAGATGAGATTGATAAGGATAGTGACAGCATCCGATTCTATAATCTTGGCAATAATTATCACAACAAAGTAGAGCATTATGGCACAAAAGTCACAAATGATCTCGAAGATACGCTGATATTCTGAATTTGTTAAGAATTATTTAATTATTGTTGCATTCCTCACACTATGGTATAATTCTGATAAGTTCCTTGCGAAAGAGAGGCTGCATATGAGGAAGGAAAACGGGAACCGTGGGTTCACTCTGGTAGAACTGATTGTGGTGATGGCGATCATTGCAGTGCTTGCAGTGATTCTGGCGCCGCAGTATCTGAGATATGTCGAGAAGTCGAGAGTGGCTGTCGATTGTCACGCAGCGGCGGAAATTCTTGAAGCCACAAGTGTGGCGGCTATGGACGAGGCCGTGTATAAGGACATTCCTGAAACTGGTGCGACAGTAGTATGGACTGCAACCAATGGCAAAGGAAAAATAGAATGCAATGGTCTCCATGCGCTACAGGAAAAAGTCAGGGAGAGCATCGGCGATACGACAAGGAGCTCCAAGGCACTGAAGGATGCTGTCTGGACAGTGAAGGTAGAGCAGGATCCTGCTTCCAAGTCTATTTCGTGTCAGGCTGAATGGAGTGATAAGAACGGGAAAAATGCTGATAAATACAAGGAATATACAGAGCAGTCAGGCGGGACGTATAAAAGCGCTAATGGCCAGGAAGACTAATGCTTCGCGTAACATTTATACATCACATTCACATAAGGACCACTTTTCGCCTGATGTCCTGAAATGGGCAGCAGAGCGGGACGAGTAATCAGATTATAGCTGATTTTTTCGAGGAAAGTCCTTGCATTTCTGAATCGTTAAAAATTTTAATATGAAAAATATACATAAGACAAGGGGACGGTTCTCCTGTCTTTTTATTTAAAAGTATTTTAACATATACCACTTGTGCTGAATACAAGTGGTATTTTTATTGTAAAAAATATATTGACACCTAATATGTAATATGATATATTACATTTGTTCAAGGAGGTAAGTCGATGTATTTTTTTAACCCACATACTATTCAGACAAGCGGGCCGAAGATGGCCTTTGAGGATAAAATAGAGATACTTAAGCAGAAACTTGATGATGCTGATGCCGTTGTAATCGGTGCCGGCTCAGGACTTTCGACTGCAGCCGGATACACATATACCGGAGAGAGATTTGATAAGTATTTCTCGGATTTTGCTGCAAAGTATAATTTCAGAGATATGTACTCAGGTGGCTTTTTTCCATACCAGACGATGGCAGAATTCTGGGGATTCTGGTGCAGGTATATCTGGATCAATCGTTATGCACCGATACCATCTGACCTGTATGAGAGAATTCTTGATCTGGTGAAGGATAAAGATTACTTTGTACTGACCACGAATGTGGATCACTGTTTCCAGAGGGCCGGATTTGACAAGCACAGGCTTTTCTATACGCAGGGTGATTACGGTCTGTTTCAGAGCAGTGTGCCACATGGAGCTTCAGCTGACAAGACATATGATAACATAGATATAATAAAACAGATGGTGCTTACGGAAGGGTATGAGATTGGTTCAGACAATTCTCTGATAATACCTGATGGTGCTTCCATAAAGATGAGTGTGCCAGAGGATATGGTTCCTACATGCCCGGATGAAATCAAAGACAGATCTGTGTGCATAGATGGGGATATCGGGGAGGTACTGCGGAAACTGTTTTAGAAAATGAGGCCTCTGGCTTCAAAATATAATTGACGTTGACAAGAAGCTAATACACCGGCGATTATCAAGTATTATTAGTTAACGTATCAGATTTTGTAAAAATGTAAATATCTGATACGTTAAACTATACTTTTTTGACCTTTAGTGATATGATGAGCTCGATAACTGTATTAACACGACATAGGGAGGAATACAGAATGGAGCTGTATGTTCGAGAAAAGTACTTGAAAAAGATCAGAGGATTCTACAACAGCAACGACATCATAAAGGTTATTACAGGCGTGCGCAGATGTGGTAAGTCAACTTTAATGCGCATGATCGCTAATGAGCTGGAAGCACAGGGGATATCAGCAGAGAGGATTCTTTATCTGGATCTGGATCAGCGTAGATACAGAAAGATAAAAACAGCGGATCAGCTGGAAGCTCTCATTGCCTCTGGCATTCATGAAGATGAACAGAGTTACATCTTTATTGATGAGGTTCAGAATGTAAAAGGATTTGAAGAGGTCATTAACGGATTTCGGGAAGATGGCAACTGTTCCATATTCATTACAGGGTCAAATTCATACCTGCTGAGCGGGGAACTCGTCACAAAGCTGACAGGCAGATACATCGAATTTGAAATGTACACGCTGACATTTGAGGAATATGAACAGATGAAAGCGTTCTATCATGTACAGATCAATGATAATGCAATGATAGAATTTCAGAATTTCATTCTGGAGGGCGGTTTTCCAAGAGCTGTGCTGATTGAGAACCTGGCAGATAAGCGCAGTTATACGGAGAGCGTAGTCCAGGAGATTTTTGAAAAAGATATCCGTCATAGGGTAAAGATCAGAAATCGTGAAAGCTTTGAGACTGTCCGGCAGTATCTTGTCAACAATTTCGGTGCGACAACCAGTATTTCCAATCTGCAGCGAGATCTTGAAAAAAATGGACAGAAGATAAGCAGAAAGACACTTACCAGATATATTCAGACACTGGTGGACGCAAAGGTTCTGTATGAGTGTAATCGTTTTGACATGAAATCCCGCGGATCCATAGCCGGTGAGAAAAAGTATTATCTGAGCGATCTGAGTTTTTACTTTGCGCTGAATACCGATAACCGGATTAATTTCGGACCTGTATTGGAAAATATTGTGTATTTCTATGCAAGAAGTATGGGGAGCAAGGTCAGCGTTGGTAGAATCGGTAAGCTTGAGTGTGATTTTATCATGCGTGATGCGGCGATGAATTATTCCTACGTGCAGGTTGCATACACGATTGCAATGAGCGGGGAAACGGAAGACAGAGAATATAAGCCGCTGGAAATGATAAAGGACAATTATCCGAAGTACGTTATTACGACAGATTATATACTTCAGAAGAGAAATGGTATCCAGCATGTAAACCTGATAGATTTTATGAAGGCAGAGAAAACGTTTTGACAGAATCACATGGGGAGCAGGCATTGGCGAGGCTCTTGAAACACTCGGCGCCTGAAAAGAGCCTGCTTCATCCGGATTCATGGGTAAGTCCGTCTGTCCTGCAGAATGGAGAAAGAATATTATGGATAAGTGTGAATTAACAGAACAACTTTATTTCCTGATCAGGTGTCTTATGGCAGAAATGCCGGAGTATGCGGGATATGCCATTCCTGAGGATATAAAACAGGCATTTGATCTCTACCGGGCGCTCTGTAATGTCCGGATGCCGTCCGGGGATACCGGGCATACGCTTCCGGACGATTTTTATACAGTACAGGCGGAGGTATTAAAAAATATAACCGAACAAAAGGGAATCACAGAAGCGGCTGATCTGCCGCCTGCGAGACTGGATGAACGCCTGTCTCTCTGGCAGGGAGACATCACAAGGCTTGCGGCTGATGCGATCGTAAATGCCGCAAATTCCCAGATGCTCGGCTGCTTTTCTCCGCTTCATGGCTGCATCGACAACGTGATACATTCTCAATCAGGCATTGAACTTAGAGAATACATGTATAGACAAATGGAAAAAATGAAGGAGAAATATGGTCGTGACTATGAGCAGCCAACCGCAGTACCTATGATAAGTCCGGCTTTTAACCTTCCTGCAAAGCATGTAATCCACGTCGTCGGCCCGATCGTCTCTCCGTATCTCACTCAGACACATAAGGAACAGCTGGCACGGTGTTACCGCGCCTGTCTTGATCTGGCAGCAGAGAATGGCTGTGAAATTATCGCCTTCTGCTGCATCTCCATCGGAGTATTCATGTTCCCGCCACAGAAGGCAGCAGAGATCGCAGTCGCAACAGTAAAAAAGTGGCTGGACGAACATCCGGACAGCTGCATGAAGAAAGTGATCTTCGATGTCTTTAAGGACAGCGACCTGGCGATTTACCAGAAACTGCTGGGAACACCAGGCAGGGATGCGAGAGGGTTTAAGAAGATAAGATAACAATTAAAAGATCATACGTCAGTAAGCAGCTGTAATTCGGCAAAGGGATATTTTTGCCAGATTGCAGCTGCTTTTTATTTTTTGTGTAAAAAATTATTACCAGACACCTGTGTGACTGTTATTAAAGCACTTGCTTTGGAAAGTAAATCATGATTTTCTTTATATAGAAAAGTAAGAATATTTTACTTTTGAAAGGAGACGGCTTATGGATATGTTGAAAGTTTCTTCTAAAGGACAGATTTCTATTCCAGCCAAGGCAAGAAAAAAAATGAACATTAAGTACGGAGACAGGCTGGCATATGTGGTGTTTGGCGATACTTTGGTTATCAAGCCGGTTAAGATGCCAAGTGAGGAAGAATTTGAGAGAAGTCTTGATGAAGCACAGGAATGGGCTGCTTCTGTGGGGCTTACTGAAGATGATATCAATGAGGCTATAAAAGATGTTCGTAAAGGGAAACGCAGATGAAAATAGTAATTGACACAAATGTAGTGGCATCAGGTGTTTTCTTTGGAGGGGCACCAAGACGGGTTTTAGAAGCAATATCATCAGGAAATGTTAATGCATTTGCCACAAACGAAATTTTGGAAGAGTATCACGAAACAATAGATAGACATATGCCGTGATCCAGATGATAATAAATTTCTCGAATGCGCAGTAGATGCAAAGGCAATTTATATTGTAAGTGGTGATAAGGACCTTTTGACACTCGAAAAATATGATAATGTTGAGATTATCACTGCAAGAGAATTCTGTGACAGATACATTTCTTAGAAACGAAAAAGATAGGATAAATGGAAGATAAAAATAAGAGCGAGTCTGCATAGTAATCAAAAATCCAAGGACCATCTTCCTTATTCAGTATTCGCTGGGAAATTATGATCTGGTTCACAGGGCAGCCACGGATGCGCTCCGCCGGGGACATAATGATCCTGACACATATTACTGGATTATCATGTCGCTGTACGCTCTTAGCAAAACAGCATCGGCAGAGGAGCAGTTGGAGACTGCCCGCCAGGCACTGGATTAGCAAAGCATCGAAATACGGTTTTTGTTGTTAATACAACGGAGCTGTATCTGTTTTTCTGATAAAACTATTCACGTCAGATGAAAAGAGACATGAAAATTATTTTTTGGAGGTTTTATCATGGAAAATCAGATGTTTTGTTATCAGTGCCAGGAGACAGCAGGCTGCAAGGGCTGCACAGTATCAGGTGTATGCGGCAAGAAACCTGAGGTCGCAAGAATGCAGGATCTGCTCATTTATGTGACTAAGGGACTCAGTGCGGTAACTACTGCATTAAGAAAAAAGGGAAAAGAGATTCCTGAAAAGATAAATCATCTTGTTACAGTAAATCTGTTCACAACTATCACAAATGCGAACTTCGACCTTGATGCTATTGAACCAAATCACGCCGCTGGCGTGAAGCTTATATTCTTGATCCTGACAGTTGCATCTGCCGGGATTCTATTTTACTATGTTACTGCAGCCCTAAAAATGAGCAAAAGAAAACCCTACGGATGA